>Ga0181406_1000525_pt1 | contig 14525 bp, 6 predicted proteins | sample 29SPOviralmetaG_FD_130135 | JGI IMG/M metagenome (GOLD analysis project Ga0181406, IMG submission 130135) | Marine viral communities from the oligotrophic San Pedro Time Series (SPOT) site, San Pedro Channel, CA, USA - 29 SPOT_SRF_2011-12-20 | ecosystem: Environmental > Aquatic > Marine > Strait... | reverse complement strand
GGCCACAGGTTCAAGTAACAAGTGGTGATGTTTCTGTTGTTTACCAAGGCGATGTCATCCTAGGAAGACTAGCTATGGGAGCAGATTACGTTAACCCTGCAGCTTGTGTAGAATTGTTCGCTGGAACAACTACAAAGCCAGCAGCTTTCTCATAAGTTTTTATTTTATATAGGGGCTTCGTGCCCCTTTTTTTTTTACATGGCACAAATATCTTACGGAGTGTCTACCGAACTAGATGCTGTAAACTCAATCCTGATGAGCGTTGGAGAATCCCCAGTTAATACTTTAACAGTGCAAAGCCCCGAAGTGGCTATAGCACAGAAGACTCTAAGGCAAGTCTGCCGTGAGATACAAGCTGAGGGATGGTCATACAACACAGAGAATGAGTATCCTATTGACCTCGATACCAACAATCAATGTATCGTTCCTAATAATGTCCTACAAATAGATCTTAATATTTATCAACACGGTAAAGATTATAATATAGTTAGACGTAGTGACAATGGTGTAATGAAAATATATGATAAGAAAAATCATACATTCACCTTTGAAAATTGTAGTAAATTATATTTTGATATTATATGGATGTTAGATTTTGAAGATCTACCTCAACCATTTAAAGATTACGTGGCTCAGAAAGCCTCTAGAGTAGCCTCTAACCGTATGGTTAATAACCCACAAGCTGCTAAATTAATGGAATCTGACGAAGGTGTAATGAGAGCATTAGCACTAGAGTATGAAACAAAACAAGGTGACCATAATATATTTAATGATTACCAGTATCAACAAGATGCAAACACAGTGTATCGACCATTTAAAGTATTGAGAAGAATGTAATGCCAGCAGTAAATCAACGTATCCCAAACTTTCTAGGGGGTGTATCTCAACAGCCAGATAAAATTAAATTTCCAGGACAGTTAAGGGTATGTGATAATGCTGTCCCAGATGTTACATTTGGTTTAAAGAAACGTCCTGCAGGTGAGTTTATAGGGACTCTTACTAATGCTAATAGCACAGGTCATTGGTATGAAATAATAAGAGATGGAGATGAAAAATATTTAGTACAAATAACACCAAGTCTTACTGGATCTATTCCTATAAGAGTATGGGATATAGCAGACGGTACTGAAAAATCTTTGACAAATTCTAGTGGAGATTCTTTGTTTGCTTACCTTGCGGGGGCAACTCAACCATATGCTTTACAGACTATACAAGACTATACAATTATAGTTAACAAACAAAAGACTGTAGGTACTACAGGTAATACTTTCTCACCTATTCACAGTGGAGATTATTCATATGCGAGGTTGGATACTGTTGCTTACAATACTGAATATATATTATATAGTGGTACAGCTCCCTCACCCAATACATTTTACAGGGTTACTTCTGTAAAGGTAGATAGGATGTCTGGAGGTAGTGCTCAAGGTTCTACATTTAATGACACAAATGAAAACCAAAGTAAAGCTGGTACATTAACTTGGTCATTTTCTGGAGGTTCTGCTGTAACAACAACAGGTGCTCAAGTAGGTGGGACAAATATTACAGAAAATATTGAGGGCAGTTTACAAGTTAATGGTGTTAGTTATATTGCAAGTAACACAGAAAACTACGATGGAAGTGGTACTGAAGTTTCTGATTTCTTAGGTTACACTCAAAACTATGATGTTAGATATACAGCAACTATTACATTACAAGACGGTGGTTTAATAAAAACTACTAATAAATCTACAGCCGAAGGTATGTTTATAGATGTTGCTTTAGAGGGTGAAACATATCGTATATCAGTTGAAGCTGTAGAACCAGTAACAACTTATCAAGATGTGTCTGGTATAGCATATCACAAAACTCCAAAGAATCCAGACAATGGTGCTATATCTATGGCTACTATTCTTAGTGGACTTACAAGTGCTGTCAATAGTTCTTTAGCTAACGTAACAGCTGAAGTTATAGGTAGTGGTTTATTTCTTTATGGTTCAAATGCAGACGGTGTAAACTTTCTTGGTGGTGCTGTAAATGAAAACATGAGTGTTATAGGTCAAAAAGCACAAGATGTTTCTAGATTACCTGCTATGTGTAAACAAGGTTATGTAGCACAAATATCTAACACTGCGGATTTAGAGACTGATGATTACTATGTAAAGTTTGAAGCTAATAATGGTACGTCTGGAGCTGGTAGTTGGGAAGAATGTATAAGACCTCACAACTTTTCCTCTGGTAGCGACCCTATGGTCAAGGGTTTAGACCCTGCTACTATGCCACACGCCTTGATTAACAACCGTAATAATACATTTACATTTGTTAAACTAGATGAAGCTACTGCAAATAGTGCTAATAATGATAATTATTGGAAAGAAAGATTTGTAGGAGATGATGTATCTAACCCATTTCCAACTTTTAATGGTGCTGAAATACAAGAAATATTTTTTCATAGAAATAGATTAGGTCTTATTTCTGGTGAAAACGTAGTGATGAGCCAGCCTGGAAGTTATTTTAACTTTGGAATTGTCTCTGCTATATCTGCTAGTGACGATAACCCTGTAGATATAACTGTATCTGATATAAAACCAGCATTTATAAACCATACATTACCTATACAAAAAGGTATGTTACTGTTTAGTGATAACGGACAATTTTTATTATTTACAGAGTCTGATATATTTAGCCCTAAAACAGCTAGATTAAAGAAAGTATCTAGTTACGAATGTGACAGTAGTATACAACCAGTAGACCTTGGTACATCTGCACTATTTACATCTAATGTGTCTGCGTACGCTAGGGCGTTTGAGGCTACTATATTAGATGATGATACACCCCCGCAAATACTAGAACAAACTAGAGTTGTCCCAGAATTTTTACCTAAAAATATTACAACATCTGCAAACTCAGTACCTATTGGTATTGTAAGTTATGCACAGAAAGGGCAAAATCAAATATATCATTATAAGTATTATAATACTGGACAAAAGCGAGAGCAGTCAGCTTGGTATACGTGGACTCTTACGGGCACTATGCAACACATGACTTATACAGGTGGTAATTTCTTTACTGTAGTTTTACAGGGTAGTAATTATGTACTAAATAAACATGAATATGTTGCTGATGCAAACGCTAACAGAGCATATGTACTAGGTGGTACAAGTTCAGACATAGGTTCTCCTTTGAAAACAGCAAGATGGTTTGAGCCATGTTTAGATAACTTAGCTATAGCAACTACTGTTACAGGTTCAGCTCAGACTACAACAGCTCCTGAGAAAACTGTTGTAGCTATACCTTACACACCAACAGGAGCTACTGATTTTTATATGGTAGGAATTACTGGTAATGACAGCGATGGTAACTCTATTGCAGGTATTGTCAGAAAAGCGGATGCCGTAAGTACTAACAGTGCAACCTTTAATAATATTAATATTGCTAGCAGTGCAAAGATTGCAGTTGGTTATAGCTATAATAGTATAATTGAACTACCTACGTATTATCTAAACAGAGGAGAAGCTAGTTATGATACAGATGGCGAACTACGTATATCTGGTATTAACTTTGAACTTGGTGTCTCTGGCCCTATGGAGTTTCATATAGATCCTATATATGCTGACATGGACTCATTTACACAGTTTGAGTCTGGCATGTTACTTAACTCTAGTAACTTTAGTGAGCCACCTGCAACACTAGCTAAGTCAGTTAGAGTACCAGTACAGAAGAAGAACGAGAAATATACAATGCAGATACAAATACCAGACCCATTTTCCACCGCCATACTCTCAGCAAGCTGGGATGGCAACTACAACGAAAAACGACATGTACGAAGGTAAGTATATCCAGACCTGCACCCCTGAGTTAGCTCTAAGTGTGGGTCTGAACTTACGCTATGAAGATAGACGTGAAGCAGAAGACACCTCTGGATTATGTGCAGAGGCTGCCTTATTGCAATCTTTTTATGATTCAACTTATTCCGTATATTTTACGGTTCCCAACGGCAAGGCTGCTGGAGTGGCGGGTGTAACCCCGCACAATTTAATATGGATGTTATGTACTGATGCTAGCACAGAATATCCTCATACATTTGTAAGAGAAGCTAGACGCTGGGTAAACAGTTTACTCAATCCTTATTTATGTAACCAAGCAGATATGCGGAATGAATCACATATAAAATTATTAAAACTTTTAGGCTTTACCTTAGTTAATTATCATGTCTACAATGGAGTACCCTTGATACAATTTATTAAACCATGTGTACAGTAGCAGCATTTTCTATTGGTATGGGTGCAGTTAAAACTGTTGCTGGAATTTCAGAACAGAATAGAGCACATCGAAATCAAGTAGATGCTGTCAACCGTAGCAACGCTATGGCTAGACAGAACTATATCAATCAGATCACAATATCTGCCTATAAAGATCAACGTCAAGCAGACGTATTTGCAGCTAAATTAAAAGCTGATTCAGCATCTAGGGCAGCATATTATAAACAAAAAGAAATCAACCAAGCTGAAGCTAACAGAGCAACTGTTGCTAACGATCAGCAATTAAGAGAAAAAATAACTGAGCAGATGTTTGCTAGTCAAACCAACTTAGCTAAGTCTATACAAGCACAAGGTGCTGTACTTGCTAGTGGTATGTCAGCTGGACAGTCTATGCTCTTAGAACTACAACAAGCTGAACGTGACTTAGGTTTTGCACAAGCACAGATAGATGCAACTGTCTTTGATGCTACACGTAACTACGGTATTCAACAATATGGTATTGACCTTTCACAATATTCAGCTGATATGCAAGCAAACAACGCAATTACAACTTCCGCTTCTGTTGCACCATACGCATCATTCATGACAGCTAGACCTATTGAACAAAAAGCTCCACGTAAACCATCTGCACTTGGGCCTATATTAAGTGGTATTGGTACTGGATTAAGTACTGCTACTACTCTTGGAGGAGAAGATTACTTCTCAGACATGTTTAGTGGTCAGCAATCAGTAATTCCTACAGAATACACAGCATAATGGCATACCAAAAAAGCACAAGTTTTAGCGGGTTTAAAAAAAGAATTGCAAAAGATGATTCTAAACAATTTAAAGACCTTGCTAAAAACTTAGAAAAAGAAAACACTAAATCAGTTAAAGATTTTCAAACTTCAGCAGCTTCACAGATTACAGAGATGGGTCGTGTTAGCAAACTAGAAGCTGCAGCTGATACATACGAACTAAACAACCTACGTAAATTTAGTAAAGAACTAGACGGATTTTTAGATTCTGGAATAAAAAATGTAGTCAAACCTGTGTTTGATGCTCAGATGCAAGATGGTATAAACCAAGGTATCATGGCAAATCAGGGTGATGAAGAAGCTCTGAAAAATGTACGTCTTAATGATTTACAAGAGTTAGAACTAGAACAAAGATCTAACAAAATTGTAGAAGAAACAGAATTTAGAACAGAGCAAATAAAAGAAAAATATGAAAACGATCTTAAAAATGATTTACGTACAGAGTACAGATTATTAAACCTTAAAAAACAAAACGGTAACTTTGCTAGAGGATACCGTAAAGGTATGCTTATGGAAGCTGCTACAGGTTGGGATGCTTATAGAGATAGCGTACTAACTGATAGTTCTGACTATGACATACAAGGTATGGAGGTAGAGCATAACGGTGAGCGTTACAGGATTGGTGATTACTACAAAATTAAAGATCAAGAGATAAGAGATAAAATGTTAGCTGCTGTACAGTCTGACTATATAGCTAAAGAAGGTAATGGTTTTAGTAAATTTCTTGTTAACAAACATTTAATAAATCCTGTTATAGAAAGAACTAATTTGTTCCAACAAAAAGAGTTTCAGAAAGAACAAGTTGAGTTAGCACAAGAAAGAATAAATGATTTAAAAGTTAAGTTTGAAGTTAATTTTGCAGAACTAGAAACTGATATAGGTCAAGCTAAAGCTGTTTCTGTTGTACAACATGCTCTTAATATATTACCATCTACTATGAAAATGGCAGGTGTAGAGGGTAGTTACAACCAAGCAGCTAAAGCAAAACTTATTGAAATGTTAACTGATAAGGGTTCATTTTTATATAATGGTAGTCTAGCTAATCAAGACGATCAAAACGATATATTGAATTTTTTTGATGAACCTTTGTTTTATGTAAAAGGTGTATCTAAGATGGAAGGTAACACAATGAAGTTATCATCTCTTAGCGATTTAATGGCAGGTGCTATTAACAGAGAACAGTTACAGTCTGCTATGTTAGCAGCACAGTATGACAGAGCAGCTAAAGAAATAGAAGGTAAAAAGATAAATCTTAAGCAACCTTTAGAAAATATTAACATTCAGTTTAAAGGTGATCCTAATGGTAAAGCTCTAGCACTTAACCAAGTTATGAATGAAAACTATGGTAAGTACTGGGCTAAAAGTATATTAAGTAATAACATTGATGGTTATGAAGGTTTAGAACCTTATGACGAAGATCAAAGTGTACAAGTACTTCTTGGATTAGAAAAGAAGTTTAATGTTGGCGATGAACAAAGTCAAAAATATGGTATTATACCGTTATCTTCTATTAACTTAGAACGTATTGACCCCGCAGTGTTAGCAGCATATATAGAAGATGGTAAGATAGGTGATCCTTATGCTAAAGAGCCTGGAGCTTACAAAAAACATGCAGGTTATACAGACGATTTAACTGCATTAGCCAAAGTAGTATTTTCTAACAACGTAGGTAATGGCTCGTTAACTCAAGCCGATGCTGACTTACAAGTAGAAAATTTTACAGATTTTATCAGCCCTTTAATTTTATCTACTGCTCGTGGTTACGTAGCTACTGAGGATATTACATTAAACGAAGGTTTAGATAAAGCTGCTAGTTATTGGAAAAGTCAACTTAAAGGTTGGAATGGTAAAGGTGGAGATGGATGGCAAGGAGGTGATGTTAATTTAACAGTAGGTACTGAAGGTTGGGAAAATCAATCTATATATAAAACTGAAGCTGCTGTTATAGCTAGTCCTAAAACTATAGCATTACGAGAAAATAATAAATTATCACAAATTAAAGATATATTTGATAATGTAGAAAGTCCAAATTTATTTGAAACTAAATTATTTTTTGATAAAAGTGATTTATCTTACTTTACTCTTGATAACAGAGGGGATATACACCCCATCTTTCATCGCATGTCTCTTCTCTCAGAAGGTACTACACCTGCAGAGGTGATATACAATAACCAAGCTAAATTACTAGAACCTGTAGTGGGTATGAAGCTAGTAAAAGAGTGGGATGAGACAATACAAAACAGACTTAATGCTTGGGAAGAATTAAATTTAAACGAAAAAAAAGCTCTTGTTAGTGGTGAAACGGAAGGTTTTAACAGAACACTAGTGGGAGTTGGTTTCTTTTCTCCTTATAATCTTATGTCATCTATGGTGACTACAGATGGTAAATTACCATTAAATGGAGAAGAAGCAAACATTATTTTAAATGAAATGGGTTTACCTGCCATGAAGTTTGAGGACTTACTAGCTGACCCTAAATTATTAGAAACTGTATTAAATGGTAAAATTAGAAAAGGTTTAGAATTAACAAAAGACCTTACTAATAATGATAACATTAGAATACGTATGGTTGCATCTTATATGGCAACAGGTGATGTGAATAATTGGAATAGTGACCAATATCAAATGTTTACTGCTAAAGTATTGTCGTCATATAAAAGTGGAGATACTTCTGCTGTTGAGCCTTTCTTTAAAAACTTTAACATAAATAGTAGTGTATTTAAAGTTGACTACAATATAAATGAAAATTACATACATGCAGAAGATTCTGTACATAATGAACAGCCATCTAACAGTTTTGAAGGCATAACAGAACAGTTACTTAAGTTAGATACAGAAGGAGTCCCTTCTCAATTTATTGATGTAGCTCCTATAGAAACTGGTGTTGTCAGTGGTTTACTACAACGTATGATATCTAAAAATCCTACTCGTATACTTAACCCTGCATATGTTTCATACACTAATTTAAAACAACAGTTAGAAGATAAAAAAGCAATTTTTCAACAATTAGAAGGTAAAGGTAATATAAGTGTTGGTCTATTATTTCCAGCATTATCTAGAACTTTTGGTACTGACAGGTATAAAGAAATTAGAAGAGAAGCTAGTGAGTTGTTTAAAAGAGGTCGTTTTAATACGCATGATAAAGCATTAATGCACGTATTAGTACAACAACCAGAGTTTGCTAACTTAAATATAGCAGGTAAATATCTTAAGAGTTTAGATATGAAACTAACTGTAGATAGTAAGCGTTATGACGTTGGAGGAGACCTTGTAGGTAACATAGCTAAAGAAGATTTAGTAGGTATACGTGGTATTCCTAATGCTTTTGATAAAACCCAAGGTAGAGTATTTATTAGAAAAGATGCTTACTCTGACTGGTATAACTTCTTTCAAGATGCAAATGCAGACGGTCATAAGTTTGGTATTAATGACGGCTACAGAACTAATAAACAACAAGCACAATTACTAAAAGAAAAGAAACAGAAAAATTTAGAAAAAGATGTCAAAGAACCTGGAAAATCAAATCATAACGCAGGTGTATCGTTAGATTTAGACTGGGCTACTGAGGCAGATTATCAATGGTTATTAGATAATTATAAAAAATATAATTTATGTCCACACACAGGTACACCAACCTCAGACATGAACAGCGGTAACAACGCTGGAGAAATCGAAGCGTGGCATTGGAGTTGGGATCCTACGGGATCATGTAACTTAGAACGTTAAAAACATGAACGAAGAAGAATTGATGCGACTCGATGAATCCGAGGAGCAAGGGGAGACTACGGTCAATGACCCCGAACGATTTAATGATAAAACATCATCTGAACTTAACAAACACAGCGAAGATAGACAGGCTCTTATAGAAGCTGCTCAACAAGACGAAGCTGCTGCTGGTATGCTAGCAGAGCAAGAAGCACAGGCAGCTGCTGGTACTAATCCACAAGGGTTTTTACCAGATGGGCCTGTTAACTTTGTAGGTGAAACTGCAAAGGCTGTTTACGGTGGTTTGACAGATGCTGTTGAAAGTACAGGTAGTTTTTTAGATCTCACAGGAGATACTATTACTTCTACCGCTAACAGAATAATGGGTCTGAATCAAGAATATGGTAACAACCCATTTAATTTTAAAGAATATAGAAAAGCACAGGAACTTGGTATAGGTGGAGCACAACCTGGAATCTTAAATGTACCAGATAGGTTTCAACCTGAGACATTATCTGGCTATGGTGATTTACTTAGAGGATTATCAGAGTTTGGTTTCTTACTATATGCTACAGGAGGTGCTGCAAAGGTACTAAAACCTGCTACTACATTAAGAAAAGCTGCTGTATTACAGAATAAAATAGGTAAAAACATGCTCGCAGGAGCACTAAAAAGTAAAACACCTATCTTAAGTAAACTTGCATCAACAAGAAAAGGTGCTAGATTTATTAAATTTTTACCAAAAAATACTGGTAAATTAAGTAATATAGCATTTGAAGGGGGTGTTGCTGATCTTATTTCATCATCCTCTGATTATGGTAACCTAGCAAACTTAATAGACGAGTATGCACCTTGGCTACCTCTTTCAGAATTTTTGTCTGTTGACCCAGATGAGGACAACCCTTGGACAGCTAGAATTAAAACTGTCTTTGCGGGGGCTGGAGCTAATATAGTTGCTCATTATCTTATAGCCTTTGGTAAAGCTAGGTTTGCTGCATTACGTAAACGTAAAGCTGGAGCAAGCGTAGATGAAGCTAACGTACATGCAAATGGTGTGTTAGATGAAAGGTTAAAGAATGAGGTTAGAAACGAATATAAACAACGTGAAACGCATAGCAAGGATGCTGCAACTAATGGACGTGGTATACCTCCAGACCCTTGGGAAGATCATGTTGTCGGTAACTTAGATGAAGAACTAGGTAAGATGTATGTACACCTTACTAAAGGTAATTTAAAAGATGTTAGCGGTAACGACCTTTTCTTTCATGGCAGTGGTAGAGGGCTTCCAGGTGATTTTCCTTACTACGTAAGAGATGGTCGTAGATGGTCTGATGACAACTTAATGGGTAACGGTTTCTATACTGTTGACGATATTACAGTTGCTTCTGATGCTAGACCACAAGGTCAAGGACTTACAATTAGCATGGATGCTAGTGGTAAAAAAAAGGTGATGTACAGAGTTAATGAAAAAGAACCTGTAAGACTTTTAGATGCAGATAAACAATATTCGTTTGATAGTCAAGATGCAGAAGTTGCATCATTTAAACGCTTAGGACTTCTTAATGACCAAATATCAGCCGATGGTGATGTAATATTTCCCGAAGGAAGGTTTGAGTCAGCGTGGCCTACAGAAGGTAGTATTAGTTATTCAGACTATATACAAAAAGTTAAAGATCAGCAGTTATATCCTCGTGAGGAAGTCACACAAGTACTTGATGAGGTACATGCAGATTTACAAGATCTAGGTTATGGCGGTATTGAATATACAGCTAATCATGGTGATAAGACACATAAAGTTAGAGTCTATTGGAATCCAGATGGACAGATAGAACTAGACAAGTATCGTTTAAAAGGTGATGTTGACCCAGATGTATCTACTGACTTACCTATATTTGACAGTAGAGGATTTAGCTCACGTCCTCCTAGAAAACCTTGGCAAACAAACATAGATGCTGGTAGAGGACTAGAAGGTAGTCGTGGAGCAAAATATTTAGTAGATAGATTAAGAAAGAAATTTGTTGTAGACGGTTTAGATGAATATGAGGTAGAAGCTATCGAAGATTTTATCAACATGATGGGTGATAGATTTTTTGGTGATGTTTCATTATCTATAACAAATAAACTAGGTGTTCAAGGTAGATTTAATTTTGGAAATAAACTTGTAGAAATACGTAGACAAATATTTGATACGGGTGAATTTACTGGTGTTATGATACATGAGTTGTGGCATACGTTATCTAGATATTTACCTGCAAAAGATGTTAAAAAATTAAATTTAGAGTTTAAAAATCGTAAAGCTAAGTGGTTAGCTACAGGTAGTAAAGATGTAGAACTATTTAAAAAAGGTAGGTATACACCTTCAAATTATCGCTATAAAAATTTAGACGAATACTTTGCGGAAACTATGTCAGATGAGTTTGACAAGTTTATGGTAAATTATGATAACCTAGCTCCTGAAGGTACATTTAAACGTATAACTCAAGAAGTTTCTATATTTATGAAAGATTTATATGCTTCTATTGCTTCTCGTTTTGGTGGTAGCCAGACTAGACGTATCTTCTCTAATTATCGCAGACAGATATATGAGAATATGCAGCGTAAATATACGCTAGAAATGGAGACACAAGGCTACGGTGGATGGGATCCTTTTATTGATGATGATGATTTTATTACATCTGATATGGAAGACTTTGATAATGCTCAAAACAAAGATGATTTTAAGAGTCCTAGAGCTGATGATCTACAGAATAAAGCTGTACAAAAAGGTGAAGAAATAGGTGACCCTTGGTTTGATGACGAAGGTGCAACTTACAGTGATACCTTTGGTAGTAAGCAACCAGACCCAGACCGTAATCCTAACATGTACGGTGAACAGGATAAAACTTTTGTACCAGATGATAATAAAGATTTACAAGGTAAAACTACTAGAGTTGTTAAGGAAGTACTAGACGAAGGTACAACCAATACACAAGTACTAATACATAGACAGATAGAAAGAATGGCTGACGGTAGTGAGTCACTCTATAAATTTATTAAAGAATTTTCTGAAAAATTATCCAACGAAATTTTTGACAATAAATTAAACTCATTTGACTATAAAAAAGTACAAGCAGCAATATTACGTAAATCTGAAGAGTTATATTCTAGAGTAAGTGCTGACGTAGCAGAGGGTACAAACAAGAATTTTATGTCTTATTTTGACCCTAAACGGAAGGATAATTACATAGATTATATGACTGATGGCAACCAAGTTGTGACTGGTACGCCAGAACAAAAGGTTGCTTTGGAAATGGTTATACAAACATTGTCTAAAAGAGCCTCTCTATACGCCACAGGAGCGTTAGAACTACCCCCAGGGGCAGCTGGAGTCCGTCAAATGGAACACGCCAACAAATCGCTTGTACTAGCCTTAAAAGAGTATAAGAAGATGAGTTACATGGCAGGTAGTACACTAGAAAGGTTTAAGAACAAACTTATGCCAGAAGATGCTAGGAAACTTATAGAAGGTGAACTAGCTAATATAGATGAAGCATATGATGAGTTTTATAAAGAACTAGATAGAATAGCAAAGAATGGTAATAATGTAGAACGTACTACACTTATGGAAATACAAGCCCTATCTGGAGGTAGCGTAACTACTCTTGATGATGCTTTGCAATGGGTTAAGGTAAGAACAAAAGGTGGTAGGTATAAAGGTCAAGACTATAGATCTGGAATTAGAGAACAAGCTAAAGGTATGTTCTATAACTCTGTGCTAAGTAGTTTACGTACTCCTATTAAAGCTATTGTTGGTACTAATTTTATTGCATTACTACGTCCTTTACAAACTTATGTGGGAGCTGCATTATCAGGTAATAAAAAAGAAATGGTTATTGCTGCTGCACAGCTAAATGGTATAAGTGAAATGTTTGCAGAGGGTTTTAAAATGTTTAAGCATAACTGGGATTTAGGTGTAAATCGTAAAGCTCAGAGTTATGCAGCTAAATTTAACGTAGAAACAAACTCAGCAGAATTTAAACAATTAGGTAAATTTGTTGAAATGTATGGTACAGATTCAGAAAAGTATTATTATAATATAGCTAACTTTATGTTAGATTTTAACAATTCACCTTGGGTACGCTATTCACAAAATGCTATGGGTGCAGGTGACGCATTAGCTAGAACTTTAATTGGTAGGTTTGAAATGCGTATGAGATCTGCTAGAAAAGCAATAGATGATGGTGTAGACCTTGATGATGTTGTTGAAGTAGCAACTAGAACTGAAAAAAACTTTAGAGAACAAATATTTAAAAAAGACGCATATGATATGTGGGTTGTATCAGACAGAGCTGCAGCCTTAGCAGGTGACGAAACTGCTTTAACTAAACCATTAAGTGGTAACATGAAAGGTTTAGAATCACTTTCACAGTTAACTGGTTTTAAAAACTTCTTTCCATTTGTACGTACAGGTTTTAATGCGTTAGATTTAACATGGCAACATACTCCTGGAATTGCTAGATTTAACAAAAAATATAAAGATTTAATGGAGTATGCTAATAATGGTGGTAAAAATGCTAAGGCATTAGAGGTAGAATATGGTATTAGAAAACAAGATATTCCTCAAGCTATAGCTTTAATGAAGGGTAGAGTAGCTACAGGTGCTATGTTAAGTTTCATGGCGTTTACTGCTGCTATGACAGGTAACATGACAGGTACATTACCATATGATAAAGAGACTAGAGATCATTGGAGAAACAATAAAATACAACCTAACTCTTTTAAAATAGGTAATACTTACGTATCTTATGGTGATATGGAGCCTTATAACACTATTTTATCAGCTGTTGCTAACGTAGCTGGTTATAGAAATTCACTAGGAGAAACAGTTGGTGATGATATGTTACAAAAAATACAGTTTATGTTTGCTAGTGTAATAGTTGATAAGTCTATGTTAGCAGGTGTAGATGATCTTGCCCAAGTATTTAGTGGTAATATCAGTGAAATACAGTTAGGTAGAATTGCAGCAAAATTTGCTAGATCACAACTACCTTATTCTGGTCTTATGGGTCAATTAGGTAACTTAATGGACGAAAATGAAAGAATAACTAGAGGATTTTTAGAGACTATGATAAGACGAGACATAGGATTTAAGCAATTTTTAGCTCCTAAGTACGATATATTAACCCCTGGAAACAAAGCTGTACGTTTTACACCGTATACTTCTAATCCTTTCTTAAAAGTGTTTAATTCTTTAAGTCCTATAGCTGTAACTTACGCTGGTGTAGATGATGTAAAAAAAGCATTACAAAGTATTAGTTATAACCTACCAGAAGCTTTAAGAACATGGAAAGGTGAAGAATTAAACTCGTTTGAACAGTCTGAATTACAGAAATACCTAGCTGAAAGTAACTTATATACTAGATTAAAGAAACTTGTAACAAGTAAACAATGGAAAGATGCTGTACAACGATATAAAGATGATGGTAACTTAGCAAGAGAAGGTATGCGTCCTGTAGATCAACGTTTTTATTTACAGGTACAGAACATATTTTTAAACGAGAAGAAAAAAGCAATAACTAAATTACGTGCTCAAAACCCTGAATTGTATTCACGTATTACAGATAGAGAACTTAAAAAATTCTATAGTAAAAAAGGTAATTATAACGTATTAGAAGATCTTAAAAAACACGGAATTTAACATTGATTATCAATGGCAGTTACAACTAAAAAACAATTCGCTGCTACGACTAATGCAACTACAACTGTATTTAGTCCAGTCAGCATACAACTGAATAACCAAGAT
>Ga0181406_1000524_pt1 | contig 14530 bp, 7 predicted proteins | sample 29SPOviralmetaG_FD_130135 | JGI IMG/M metagenome (GOLD analysis project Ga0181406, IMG submission 130135) | Marine viral communities from the oligotrophic San Pedro Time Series (SPOT) site, San Pedro Channel, CA, USA - 29 SPOT_SRF_2011-12-20 | ecosystem: Environmental > Aquatic > Marine > Strait... | reverse complement strand
GGTCTAATTCCATCTACAGAAATTCCAGTAAATGCATTATTTGCAGCACTTAATTGACCACTAGTTAAAGCATTTGTCAATTGATTGTTGGCAATATCTTTAAAAGTACCACTAATTGAATTAGCATCTACAAATGAAATAGTATTACCTGTATCACCTTCTTGTATTGTATATTTAAATACAAAATCTGTTGCGTTGGATGAAGTATTATCGTAAGTAGCATTTCTAGTTGTTCCAAAACCGGTTAAACTGATTGATGGGTCACCACCACTAATAGTAACATCTTCGCTGAATTTTACTGTAATAGTCAAAACATCTCCTATTTTTAATAAATTAGCTAATCCACCTTGACCTGTTCCGTTATGAGTTACTGTAAAACTGACATAACTAGGTAAAAGAGTATCGATATATGTGTTAGGTGTAATTGTTAAATTAGATGGTGAATTTGTTAATAAATCTAATGATCCTTCATTACTTGGTGTTTTAATAGTGACACCACTATCCAATTCCATTGAATTACTAGAACCGTCGCTAAATATTGCGATTGGTGCACTTGATTCATAGTTTTGTACATCATTTGCATAAGAAAATACCAATTTTTTGTTTTTTTCAGCATCATTTGAACTTCTTACATCATTTGTTTTGCTACTATCAAAAGTTGCATTTTTCTGTGTCCCATCCACATCTAAAAATAATTTTACCGTATTTCCACCACTAACGCCGTTTATTTCAATATTACGTGTAAAAGTAGCAACAAAACTTATAACGTTTTTATAATAATTATTATTAGAATCACTTGCTTGTCCAGTATATCTTGTAACATTTAACAAAGTTGGGTTACTAGTGTCTACTATGGTTGTTCCAAGAATGTTGACTAAACCATAAGTAGCTACGTTACCTACAATATCTGTAACATCTCCACCGTTTCTTTGGAAGGCACTGCTTAAATTTTTAGTAACAATATGACCCATATTTGAATGATTTGCACAATAATAATACAATGGGTCTGGTGTATTTCCATCAACTGTAATTTGAATAGAATTTGCTGTTGGACCGGCTTGTACATTTGTAGTATATTCACTTCCTCCACCATGAGTACCATCACTGGTTGTTGAAAATTTTAATGGATGAGCTGAGGGATAAGTAATAACATATGTTTGATGTTTTAAAATGAGTTGAGGTTTTTCGATTTCACCTGATTTAAATTTACCACCTGCGGCAGTTAATTCGAAATCATTTCCAAACGTTAACGATAAACCGTCAGTATCATTATCATTCAAAACAGGAGTATAATTAAATACTATCTTTTCATTTGGTGTTGCATTTGTTGTTGAATTTGTTGTATCAAATGTTGCTTTTTTCAAAACTTCACCATTTACACTATCCCCTAGTACAAAATAAAATTCAGGATTTTGTGCATTAGGTACCCATTTTATATTTTCGGTGAAATTAAAAGTAAAATCTACTTGCTGACCTAAATATATTGTAGTATTTGGGAAAGTTAAATTTGAAATAGTAGGTGCCAATGTATCAATTTCAATGGTTTGAGCTATATTTGTATTGACTGCAAAATTTGTCAATTCATTATTTGCTATATCTGTTAAAGTTTCAGTAGGGTCTAATTGTACGGAAAGCACTTGTAATGCTGCTATATTATCACCCGCAACAACTGTATATGTACCAGTTGCTGTTGTAAAAGGATTGGTTAATCCTGTAATAACAACTGATTGTGTAGGATTAGTATTCAATATTAATGTAATATTACCGTTTGATAAACTAACTGATTCTGAAAATGTAATTTTCACGTCTACGGTATCATTTTCTTTAAATATTGTAGTACTACCATTATTTACTACTTCGGCCTTTTCTATTGTAGGAATTACGGTATCTACATTAATAACATTTGAAATTGTAGCACTATTTAAAGTTATAGCTGCATCATTGTTAGCTCTATCTTTAATGGTACCACCATTTAATTTTAATGAATTTACACCATCATATAAGGTTATACCACTAGCACGTCCATCATTGTCACCTGATTGAATTATATATTTAAATTTCAACATATTTTGAGCGTATGGGCTTTGAACAGTAGACGGATCATAAACGGCTTCTCTCAAATTTGCATTGGATTGTGTAGCACCTATTTGTAAATTAATTTTTGGAGAACCGGTTGCCAAAATAATTTCATTAAATACTACTCCAATAACAATAGCTTGTCCTGCTTTGTAATAACCTGTTGCTGTTGTAGTAAAACTTTGGACAAATGGTACTGTTGTATCAAATATACTACCTTCAGTAATAGTTAAGTTATTAATATCTACTAATGCATCCAATCCATTTGTATCTTGAATTACACATCCATTTAATATTAAACCGTTTGTAGCAACTAATTGAACTACACCACTTGAATTATTACCAGCTTGTACTGTATATGTAAATACTATTTTCTTTACATCAGTTGCTCTAGCAGTATTTGTAGCTGTAGCATCAAAATCAGCATTTACTATGACACTATTCCCTAAGTCTAATTTAAGTTGAGGTGTACCATTTGATGTATCTAATGTTATATCTTTATCAAATACTGCTGTAAATTTAACCTCTTCGTTTTGTTTATAATGTTGTGTTCCAAATACATTAGGACTAGTTCTAGCTACATTACTAATAACAGGATTTCTGGTATCAATATTAACAATAGTATTATTAGAAAGTACATTACCAAAAGTAGTAGTTGCGACAATTGATGAAGCATCAACTATTGTACCACCATTTAAATCAATGGGGTCATTGTTAACACTGTTATCAATAGTAACACCGTTATTATTTGCATAGTTAGGGTTCAAAGCCAAATCACCATTTTGTATGGCATATTTGAATATTAGTGCATTTGTCGTAGAGCCGGAATCATATGTGGCGAAAAAACCACTATTTGTATTACTAATAGTATTATTAATACCTTCTAATTTCAATCTTGGTGTACCTGTTACGGTAACAGGGTCATTAAACGTAATGGTAAATTCAATAGTTTGATTTGTGCGATAAGTTTTGGACGTTGAATCAATTGTAATGATTTTAGGTGGTACACTTGCAACGGCTAATTGTGTAGTACTTCCACTTTTAAAAAGCGGTGTTGTGTGTACTACTTGATTCGTATCTGTAAATGATTGTATTGTTAAATCAGCATCATTTAATGCTAAATCGGTAATTTTACCAACTGGAGTACCAACAGAAGGTAATGTAACAGTGTTTGCTGTTTGTAAGCTAATTATACCAACATCACTACCTTGTACAAAATATGAAAATTTAACATCATTACTATTGTTTACATTACTATTGTATTGAGCAATTTTGTTTTGATTACCGATTTTAAATAATAGTCTAGGTGTATTTGTAGCTCCAATAGGTGAAACATTAATACCGTGATTATCTACAAATTTCACAGTGAAGAATACTAAACTGGAATCAACATAACCGCCATTAGTCATTTCAATACTTGAAATAGTTGGAATAACAGTATCAACAAATGTTCCACTTGGATTACCTACATTTGCATTTTGTATATTCGCATTTTGTAAAAATGTATCGGCATTTTCACCTTTGGTTAAATCATTAGGATGGTCGCGAATGGTACCACCATTGTTATCAACAGGTGTATTTGTATTTAATTTCACAGGGTCTTTGTCATTTGTATTATCACCATTTTGTACGGTATACTTAAATACTAATTGTCTTGTACCAGTTCCTGAATCATAAACGGCTTGTTTTGCGACTATTGTATTATTTGCACCTCTTAAATCTAACTTTAATTGTGGTGTTCCATTTGTAGTATCTACAAATACATTTTTATTATAAAATACTGTGAAATCAATCACATTTGTTTCTTTATAATAATTTGGACCGCTCGTTCTTCTTACTACTTCTATTTTTGGGTCATTTGCATCTACAATTGCATTTGCTAATATATTTGTTAAATTATTGGGATTGTTTGTAGGTGGGTATGTCAAATTGGCATTAATACCGGTAGGATTACCATTAACATCAATACCTTCCACATCTTTAATAGTTCCACCATTTAATATTATTAAATCATTTCCGTTGTTTTTGAGAAGAATATCGGTATATTTAATTTCATAATTACTTGTATTGTCCGTAGCTGGATTAAATGCTTGGTCCAATGTAATTTCTTTTGTTGTTCCATTGTAATCTACAATGCGTCTTTTTTGCCCTGCTCCGGCACCACTTAAAATTTCAATACCTTTATTATTATAATAATCATCATTTGCGTTTGAATTGGTCGATAATTTATTAGCGGCGCTCATAGTATCCCTAACAACTGTTTCGTCATTTCTTAACAAAGTGTATGCAAAAACTAATGTTTTGGTATTTGTACCACTAACATAGTTAGCAAGTTTTGTGACATTATTACCAAAATCCAATTGGATTTGTGGTGTTCCATTTGTTGTGTCTACTTTAACTATTTCTACAAAAGTAACATTTACTTCGACTACTTCATTTAAAACATATTGCTTTTGTGTATAAGTTACATTCGTAATAACAGGAGAAACGGTATCTTTGACTATCACTCCTGGTGTAAAACTTGATAATACATTATTATTGACAAATGGATTTGCATTATTACTATGAACAGATGTTTCGATAGTATTTGTGTTATTTACAACTAACGCTGTATTATCCAAAATAGAAACACCATTTAAGTCTGAATCATCCGCGTTAGAAACAGTATATCTGAAAGTTAAATCTAAATTATTAGCAGATATGGAATGAAATTCAGCAGTTCTAACAGCATTTGTAAGTTGTATTTTTAAAGTAGGTGTATTGGTAACAACAACTTGTTCACTGTAACTAACAACAAAATCAATTGGATCATTAATATTATAATCTTGTGCTGTAGATACAATGTTTGTAACAGTTGCATTTTGTACTTTAACATTGTTGGAATCAATAGGACTTGGTGTAGCTACATTATTTGCAACAGTGTGTGGTATTTCCAATGTAGTACCAGTAGTTACATTTGGTGTAGGTGCCAAATCTTTAATAATACCTGCTGTAAATTCAAAAGAATCTTTATCGAAAAATGTAACACTGTTAAGTTCAGTTTCTGTATCATTTTCTACAACATATCTAAATCCTACTTGATTATCTCCAATAGGGTTATTATTACTTAATTTTACTTTTCTATTAAAAATAGCAAATTTAGTTTGGCTATTAATTTTGAGTTTAAGTTTCATTTGATTTGTAGTGTAATCTTTAATTCGATAAACACTTGTAGTATCTGTATCTGGACTAAATGCTTGGTCCAATGTAATTTCCTTAGTTGTTCCATTGTAATCTACAATATGTCTTTTTTGACCTACTCCAGTGCCGCTTAAAATTTCGATACTTTTATCATTATAGAAATCATCATTTGCATTTGAATTGGCTGCCAAAGTAGCAGTTTTATTAGTAGCATTAGAAGATGCGCTCATAGTACCGTTAACCGGATTAAGTGGTATGGCAGTTTTATCAATATTTTCACTTAATGTAATTACAAAATCAATTGGGTCATTTACGACAAAAATATTGCTTGTACCGGAACCTACGGACGTGACTAAAACATTGTTAACATCATTAGGTATAAATGGAGCTACTGTGTTAATGACTTTAATATTTTTATTAAGTGTTAATTGTTGAGTAGTAATACTAAGTACAGCTTCATTACCGACGCTATCTACAATTTTATTTGTTGCATCAACAACAAATGGTGTAATATTGTTATTAGAATCTGTTACATTTTCAATACTAACATCAACATTATCACTGGTAGTAATAGGACCTTCAATTGTGTATCTAAAGTATGCTTTAGTAGCATTATTAAGACCATTAGTCAAAGTTGTGTTAAATTCGGCTTCTTTTTTAAAGTTAGGACCTATTTGTAATTTAAGTCTTGGAACACCTGTAACAGTAATAGGTTCGTCAAATTGTATAACAATATCAATATGGTTACCATTTACGTAAATACCGCTATTTGAAACAGTATCAATACTAAAAATTCTTGGTTTAATAACATCAATAACTATTTTCGCAATACCTATTCTATATACAGTAGTATTATCAGTATTAACAGCGGAATCTACTGTAATAACTTTGGTAGTACCATTGTAACCTGTGATTTTTCTAACTTCACCAGCGCCGGTTCCAGAAACAATAATAATATTTCTATTTTTATAGTAATCATTTACATTAATTGAATTAATATGTAAAGTCAAAGGTGCTTGCATTTTTCCTAGATTACTTGAGATTTTATTAGGATAAAATGTAGAGGGTGGTAAGTTAGTAATTACAGCATTACCTGTAACATTATTAATAACAGCGCCATTTAAATCTAAAGCAGTTGCATTTTTAACACTAATACCATCATAATCATTTATAGTTTGTGTAGTAACAGGGTATCTAAATACTAATTTATTTGAATTTTTAATATTAGCATTAATAAGTGCCGTTGTAGCAGCATGACTATAGTTCACAAAAATATCTGTTCGGCTATCTACAACAGTGGGTGCGGATTGAATTTTACCAAATGGGACAGTAATGGGTGTTAAAGTACCTGAAATATAATTTTGAATAACAAAATCTTGAGTATTATTGAATTGAATATTTTGGTCAGATACAACAGAAATTTTAAATATTGTATCAACAGGTGAAATATTTTCGACTAATCTTCCTTGTACTTGTAAATTACCAGTACCTTGTGTAACAATATCACCTGCTTGGGCCCAATTTTGTTGGTTTGTTGCAGTGCTAAAATTAATACCATTTTGAATATTAACAGTCCATACTTCAGTACCTAAAGTAACCTTAAGTCTTGGAGTACCTGAAGCAACGAGCGTTGGGTCAGTAAATTCGACAATAATATCTAAATTATCATTATTATTAAAAGACCTTACTGTGCCATTTGGGTCACTAATAAGTTCACAAAAAACATCAGTTACGGTAGTGTAATATGGAGAGGCTGTAAAGTTAAACAATTGTCCACCGGGTCCTTTGTACATAAGCGAAGGGTCAACTTCATCTGTTCTCCAAAACATAGTGGATTCGGCGGCATTAACATCAGGAATAGCACTACCATTGAGTGCTAACTGTGATGCACCAATAGTACCATCAGCATCAATGACACGACTAGGGTCGGGTGTTTTTGTAGCGAACGCCGGTCCAACACCAATAGAGCCAGATAAGGTACCACCTCCGGGATATGCACTAAAAGTTGGTACAGTGGCGGATGGTTCAACAATGCAAATAAAGCCACCAGGTTCAGTGCTAATGGATAATTTATTATAATAATAAAGCGTGGAAGTTCCTGTTGCGTTACCTGCTTCCATAGGTACTCTAAATTGTGTATATGTAGGCGTAGTACTTGAATCATAACTAACACCAATAATATAGTTATTAGCATTTGTTCTGTTAGCGGCTACAACTTTACTAATACCAATACATTGTAAAACATTATTAACTTTATTACTTTCATGTGTTTGGTCAAACCTATATGTTTGTCCTTTCATAAGTTCAAGACCTTGTTGTTCCAAACCACCAATCATATATTTTGTACCTTGACTAGTGTTAAGATTGAAAGGATTGTTATTACCATTTGCATCTGTAACTGTAATAACTTTGGTAGTACCATTATATGAAGCAATAGTTCTAGTTTCATCAATAGTCCATTGATTGTTATTTGGACCACCATTTGATATAATGGTTTGTACTGTTCTACCGGTATAATAATCATCACATGCTATACAATTATCTTGTAAGGTAAGTGTATTAGTCATAACACCATCAATGTAGTAAACAAAATATTTATCATTTACTTGGTCGTAAAAGATTCTAATATTATTGAAGTAAACATTGGAGTCATCACTAAGGTTACCGGCTCCAGCAATTTCAGCAAGGGGTTTATCAATATCTGGTAAATTAACAGGTATTTTTTTACCAGTATCATCTTCACGATTATTAATAACAAGCTGAACAGTTTCGTTAGCGCCTCCCATAGCACAAAACTGAATAGCTTTTGCGGTGGCTTCTCCACCAACAATAAGTTCTTGTTCTATTTTAATATTTGCAGTACCACTGGGTGCATCAATGTTTACATCATTACCACCAGAAACACAAAAGTTTCCTTCTAATTCAATATTGGCATTACCATTTTTAGCATCAATAACAACATTATTTTTTGTTTCAAATACACCACCGGTTTTTAAATTACCAGCTAATTCGACATCTCTAAGAACTTTACCTGAACCTGTATTGGAATGTATATATATTTGTTCATTATCAGAGGAGCCAAAAATCATTTTACTATCACCTAAAACTTGTTTTTTTCTCGTTTCAAGTTCAAGATTTTTTTTAACAGTTGGCAATTCCTTGTGTACATTGGAACTGTCAATAGATTTTGCCATTTTCATTCGTTTGGTCTTTACAGACGGCATTATATATATAAGTACTAAATAAAAAATTAACAATAAATTTATAGCAAAAAAAGAACTATAAAAAGTGTACTACACAAATATTTGATATTGTGACTGACTGAGACTGTGATATTTGGGATTTTTTGCTTGTGACGATACTATGGTAACAAAAGGCGTGTGTACAAAAACACAAAAAAAGGGTGTTTTGTAAACTCTTTTCCATATATAGATTTTGAAGGATTTTGAAGTGAAAAAGCAATTTATACTTTTAGGGGGGGTAATTTTGTACATTTGTACACTTTTAAAAATTTATGGTAAGGACTATTATTTTGTATTTATATTTTTCTTATTGAATTGTAGGGTATTTTAACAAAGTGACAATATTTGAGACTGAAAATGCATTATGAAAAATAATGAAAATATTTGTAGATGATAAATGGTAAGGTTTCGATGTATATATGAGTGTACAAAAATATTTGTGACTGTCCTTACTGAGCACTTTTTCACCAAAAAACTTTGTGACTCTCAACCGTCTAAAATGGAAAAAAAATGAGTGTACAAAAATTGTGTCACTGAGAATGAATTTCGAAAAATAGCACAAACATTTTGAGACGATTTATGGTTTAAAACTGGAAAAAAAATGAGTGTACAAAATTTTTTGTGACTGACCCTTACTGGGCTATTTAGCAATAACAAGTGTTGAGACTCTCAACCGTCTAAAACGAAAAAAAAATGAGTGTACAAAATTTTTATACTAAATTCAAAAACAAAAAAAATACTTAGAATTTTGTCTATATTTAGTATAAAATGGATAAAAAAATGGATAAAAAGGGGTTAAAAATGGTAAAAAATGGTAATGACTGGGAATGTCATTTTTGTGGCAAAAATTTTGTACACCAGAGCGGTTTATGCAGACACATGACAAAAAAGCACATTGATAAAAAAATGGATAATTTATCCAAAAATGGTAAAAAAATGGTAAAAAATGGTAAAAAATTTATCCAAAAACGCAATTGGACATGTAAATTTTGTAAAATAAATTACAAACACCAGTCGGGTTTATCTAGACACAAAAAAAAATGCGAAGGATATATTAAGTCACAATTAGAAAAAGAAATAAAAAAGGAATCAAAGGACGAAATAATCAACCAATTATTGGATATGTTAAAAACGCAGAAACAGGTAAATACAAATTATACAACAAATAATACAAATTGCACAACACAAATAAATAACAAAATAAATATAAATTTTTATTTAAATGAAAATTGTAAGAATGCATTAAATTTGAAAGATTTTGTGGAAAAAATAACATTAAGTTTAAATGATATATTGAAGACGGATGCGTTAGGGTATAGTGGTGGTATATCAGAAATATTAATAAAGAATTTGGAAAATTTACCACAAACAGAGCGTCCGGTACAGTGTGCAAAAATCCAACCATTGGAGTATTATGTGAAGGATGATAATAAGTGGTCAAAGAATAGCACAATGGATGTAGCAATAGGGAAAATAACGAAGAAGCAGGTGGAGCAGTTAAAGAATTGGGAGGAGAATAACGAAGGTTGGAATAAAACGGAGGAGGGAATAAAGAAGTGGAGGTCGATACAGCAAAATATAATGGGTAGTACGAGTGAATTAAAAACGGGAAAAGCGAAGAATGAAATAATAGAGAAAATATGTGAAAATAGTAAAATTTAAATTTCTATTTGTTTGGAGTGTGTATAGTTAAGCCATTTACTGGAAATTTCAAAAAGTTCACCGTTTTCTTTCATTTTAATAATTTCACCATTAATATTATCATAAAGTGGATGATTTTTTTTAACAAGAATAGAAATTTGAGATTTACCAAAGTTATAACGATTGAACTTAAGTTTTTGATATTTTGGATTATTATTAAAAATAGTACCATCTTTATTAATTTTACCTTCTTCCGAAACAAAAACGCCAGCTAAATTAATATTATCTTCAATATAAATATCTAATAATTTATTAAGACCGCCTGTATTATTAATAATTTTAACTTGTGCTCCTCTGGATTTCAAGTATTTAATAAGTACGGTGTTTTTACTATCAACTAAAATGGGTTTTTTGGGTATTTCAGTACTACTTTTTTTATTAATAAAAAGTTGATAAATTTTAAAGGAAAACAATCCCAAAAACAAAAAACCAAATAGTAAGTTAAATTTAAAGTATATATCATTGGTTCTTCCAATTAAAAATGGAATAGGAATCATATTTTTTAGTGTAGTTAATAGGCTATTATTAATAGTATTATTTTTACTATGTGTAATGTAATAAACGAATGTTGAAATTATAATATAAGTAAATAATAGTCCAAAGAATCGTATAGCTTCGGGAATTAAATTTTTATAGTTATCTTCTTTAATACTAACCAACGAATAGTTAGTAAAATAGTATGGTGTAGTAAAGTCTATATTTTGAATCCTTTCTGGATTAATATCAATAACTCCTAAAATAATATCATAAGTGTCTTCTTCAATAATTTTATCAATATTTTTCTTTTTATCGATAGTTTCGTATTTAAAATTAATTTTTTTCTTTTTTGCAATATTATTCCATAAATCAATAGTAAAACCACTAAGTTTATCTTTATTTATAATAAAGGGGTCTTTTTCAATAACACCTACTTTTAAAACCATTACGTATATAATATGTAATGATTTTAAAAACTAACACTATTTTCAAATTTAGGACCTAAATATTTTGTAACAATAATTTGGTTAATTTTCTCACTTTGTGCTTCTCTTAATTTTTCATTAATAATATCTAAGTGTTCAGATTTTTTGGGTAAAACAAAAGCATATAAGTAATATGCCAATTTATTTTGTATAATATCAATATTTTTATATTTTGATATATTGTTATTCATAACATATGCAATTTTGGAAGAATCATCTAGAAATCCGTAAACTTTATCAATATTATTAATATAATAATCAAATAATTGATTATTTTGAACTTGTTTTATGGGGTCAGATACTTTCTTTACCTTAATGAGTGTACCCATAGCTTCATTTTTCTTTATTATTTTTTCAATCATATCTTTATTAATAGTGTATGCTAAATTTTTACCTTTCAATGAATCTTTTTTACTAATATTTAATGATATATCAGGTTCAAATGTATAAATATATATAATAACAATGCAAATGAAAATAATAGCATATAAAATGTAAAGTTTTCTATCTTTAAAATCTGGTATGGAATTTATAAAGTAATCTGCGAAATTTGCTTTAACATTAAAGTTAACGATGAATTTGTTTAAAAAGAGTATTAACATAAATAAAAATATGATGGAACCAAATATTTTGAAAAGTTTGAGATAGTTTTCTAAATTTTTTGTTTTTTTAGAAGATGCTAAAGAAATATCTGAATAATAATATGGAATTGTGTAATCAATGTCTTGGTACCTTTTTGATGTAATAGTGTATGGTCCAACAAGAATATCAAGTTCTTTAGATTTAATTTTTTGAATCGCTGTTTCTTCATCACTAATTTCAACATATGAAAATTCAATGTTTGCTTTTTTTGCAATAGTTTCCCATATATCAATAGATATACCAGAATAATTGTCACCATTTCTAATGATGTATGGACTATTATTTATAGAGACGACTCCTACTTTCATTATATATATAAAAAGAAATATTTAATATAAATATATTTTATATATGAAAAATAAATTTTTAAAAAATAAAAAGACGGACTGGTCTTTAATAGAATTAAATCCTAAAGAAATAGTAGTTGGTATACTATTTATAGTGTTTTTTATATTTTTATATAAATGGTACAATAGTTATTTTACAAAGAAAAATATGGCGATGGACGAAATAACAGTAATTAGACCTAATATAAATGAATTAACAATTCAGGAATTTGAATTAGATTTAAAAAAGTTGCAACAAAGATTGGACAATTTAAATAATAAATTTTTAACAGAAGATACAAACATAATGAAAAATGATAAAGTATTTAGAAGTATAAACAAAGTATATCTAGAGCTAAGGTTAAGATTAAACCATATAAAGAGTGAATTAACTTTAGAAGAAAATAAAAAGTTCAAAACAAAAAACATAATTGAGTTTGAAAAGAAAATGAAAAAAATAAAGAATTTATTAGATTTATTAAACGAAGAGTTACAAAGAGAAACAGAAAAGGTGCAAGCTTCAAGATTAGGTAGAATTACCTTAATACAGTTAGTGTTTTTACCATTGGGTTTTATAGCCGCGTTCTTTGGTATGAATTTCTCGTCACCTGATGGAAAAAAGATGTTTGCACCTTTACAAGTGAAAAGTAATATAGGGTTAAGTACTTCTCAAATATATATTATATTGGGTATGATATTTTCATCGATTATTATAGGATTTTTATTAAATGTAGGTGGTGAAGAATCATTTGACATAATGGAAACGCAAAAGTGTAATGAAACAAGAGAAGAAATACCGGCATATAATGAAGAATTATTGAATGCGAGGGAAGAAACAATGTTACAAATACCAAAGAAGTTCCAAGATATAACAGAATTGCCTGTCAAAGACATAAACTTCTACAGTAATGTGTAAATTATAAAATATTTTAATTATATAAATGTCTTGTATAATTAAAAAATGTCCTCATTGTGACTTATTGGTATTATTACCAAAAGATTTGTTTAATTGTAAAATATATAGGCATGGTATATATAAAAGTACTATGAAACAAATAGACCCACATTTATGCAAAGAGGAGTGTGTACGTTTAGCCAAAGAAGGGTTAATATATGGATGTGGGAAGCCGTTTGAAATAATAGAGACTGAACATGACTATGTATTAAAAAAATGTATATATAAGTGAGCAAATAAAAAGGTACTACTGTGGGTTTACGTAATAAACGGCGGGATAATCATCAAAATTATCATTACCGCATGGTTTATGAATTTCAGTATCAATGGGTGCTGCTTTAATTTCATCAATATCGGCAATAACGACTTTTTGGATATGTGCATGAATATTTTTTTCTGTTAACAAATATTTTTCCATAGCTTGAGTAGCTTTTTTGGAGTCAAAGAAGACGAGGAATCCATCGTAGTAATCAACGTAAACAAAACCGTCAGGAATATTACCAACGCGAGTTTTGATTTCATTTAGAACTTTTTGCCCGACTTCAGTTTTTACGAGACCATTGAACCAGTCTTTACCCATACTTGGTGCAATATCATCTTTTAGCAGCGGGTCGAAATGAATTAGTACATCATAAATATACTTGGCGACATTGGCGGAATTTCTGTATTTTTTGGGTAGGTACAATGTGTAAGGTTGGGACATAATTATAGTTAAGTAAAATATAAAAATAATATAATTCAATTTTATATGAGTAAAATAAAAAATTGGATAAGAAGATGGTTTTGTTGTGGTTATGTGAGAACAGATGATGTACAAAAAATATATGATGAAATATCACAGGAGGATATATGGTGTGGAGAATTTTAAATATAGGGTAAGATTGACTTATAAATTATAAAATGTGTTTTATATATATATATGGCTTCACTTACTGCTGATAATATGGCTTCAAATTTTGAAAATATTACTATAGGAGTTTTTAAAAAGGATGGCGAAAATAGCTTGGATAATTTGTACGAGTATCTTGACCGCAACGATCTTCAAATTTTGGAGGACATTGATAATGTACCACAACAGCCATATCCCAACGACCATGAATCTATTAAGATGGACATACTTCGAAAAAATCCACCTAAATATTGGGTGACGACGAATCCCGTCCAAGCTAAATTTGTTAAAAGAACGACGATGCAACTTAAATTAAAAGAAAATGTGCAGCTGGACCCATATTTTGGGGTGGCGGGGGAGGTACCGGCCACAGAAATTATTAACTGGATAGGTCTAGCAGATGTGGATGGAGGCTTTTGTGAGTGGTGGGGGAGAACAGGGGGCATGCCTTTTAGAATAATAAAAGATCCTCGTGATAGTAAATTTAAATTATTGTGGGATTATGAAACTATAATAAAAAAGCGCGAAGATATTGAAGGATTTATGTGGGAGGAGAG
>Ga0181406_1000521_pt1 | contig 14557 bp, 20 predicted proteins | sample 29SPOviralmetaG_FD_130135 | JGI IMG/M metagenome (GOLD analysis project Ga0181406, IMG submission 130135) | Marine viral communities from the oligotrophic San Pedro Time Series (SPOT) site, San Pedro Channel, CA, USA - 29 SPOT_SRF_2011-12-20 | ecosystem: Environmental > Aquatic > Marine > Strait... | reverse complement strand
GACGCAGTCGAAGTGCCAGGAAGTACCTTTTTGTATCATATGATACATAGGCAGTTAGTGTCAATCTTACATCGACAATCGTACATCTCGCTCTATTTTACATATAGTGATTGCTAAATATATTTTACATCAACATATATTGATTGCAGCTAATAATATATATTTTTGTTTGACATTTTTCGATGTAAAGAATCGGCCCCTTGTCTGATTAGCCGATGTTAATCTATTTTGCTGTATCCTTATATATAATTATATATAAAGGCGCTATGTTATGCGCGCGCGTGCGCGTGATTGTGCGCGCGTGCGATCCCATGGGGTCGCATGGGGCCGTATGGGGTGCCGTGGGGGGCGCTATGGCGGCGCTATGGGCCGTGGCCGCTCTCAGAGGGGCCTAGGCAGGCCAGCAAGGGGCCTCAGTACTGAGGCGGGGCCAATACTGCGAGAGTGTGCCGACAGGGCCTCTCAGGGCCTCTCAGGAGCGAGCAGGGGCGAGCAGGGGCGAGCGGCGGCGATCGCGCATAAAAAATCCCCCACCCCGTGAGGGGCAGGGGGCAGGGGGGCGCGGGGCGGCGCAGTAGGGGGCGCAGTTAGTCCGGCCAGGTCAGCAGGGCCGAGCCATCGGGCAGATGCTGAGGCATGCCATGGGCGGCGAGACTGAAAGCGTCGGCCTCAGGGCCACACCCGCGGGCATTCTTCAGGCGCAGCAGCACGGCCACGCCGTGGGGGTCGGCCCACCGGTGGTCACCCCCGGCGTCACCGTCGACGGTCGGCACGGTGATCTGATCACCCGCCACGGTCAGGGTGAGGGCCGAGGGCAGGGGGGCGCCACGCTTGACCCGGACGGGCACGGCCAAGCGAAAACCCGCACGCAATGCGGCCACGGCGTCAGTGCAACCGGTCCGGCGGTCTGGTTTGAATGAGCTGGTCACATCCACCGGTCCGGCGTCCCTCTGAGAAATCAAGCCCAAAGGGCCGTCAACCGGGGCGGCGCTGTACTCATAGGGGCGCAGCTCGGGGACAGCAGCCAGGCGGGCGGCCATGGTCGCCTCGCCGGGGGTCACATCGACGCCATAGCGGGCGGCGATCGCCTCGGCCTCGGCCTCAGACACGGGCACGGCGTGGCGATGCCAGGGGTGATCATCGGTACCGCGCAACCGGACAGCCAGGGGCAGACCGTCGCGGCGTGCCCGCAGCAGGTGGCGGAGAACACTCCAGAACGCCGCCCGCCCGAATGCCTCGGGATCGTCAAGGCGGGCGAGGGTCCGGCGGCCACGGGCCGCGACTATCGGATTTTTTTCAGGCGATCCCATGCCGGCATGCCCGGCCCATGCCAGACAGGCGCCACCGGCACCACCACAGCCAGCCGTAGCCCATGGGCACCCGTTATAGGCGCGGGCCTTCTGAGTCAGGCCGTGCGCCTCGGCCAGGGCGAACAATGAGGGCACGAATGAGCGGGGGCCGCCGGCGGGATTATCGGGATTAATCGCCTCAGCCAGTGACCGGGCGGGCAGGGGGTACAGAATCACCGCGCGGGCGCGGGCTTGGCCGTGGCGTAATTTTGGACTCTGCCGATCAGTGGTGAGCAGCGTTGCCGAGCTGAGGCCCCATCGGGCCAACAGGGCGCGGGCGTCAGCCGGCAGGGCGCCGGGGGAGTCCGGGTGGATCAAGGCGGGCATGGGGTAAGGAATAGGGGTTAACAGGTCAGACAAGGCCGAGCAGGCGGGGCCATGCGGCGGGGTCATCCGTCTCAACGGTCCGGCCGTCCGGCGTCTCCGCTGTGGAGTCCAGCGCCATGGCATGCACCTCGCCCACCGTGGGCGCGGGCCACCACTGGCGGGCCCATCGGACCATGGGCCACCCCTTCTTAGGAGTCAGACAGCCGGGCCAGTTCTGGCCCATCTTGACGCGATCGGCGGGCAGCACGTCGGCCACCGGAAACGGCTCGGCGGCCTCTGCCTCGGTCAACTGGGGGGCGCCCATAGCAGCGGCCACGGCGGCGGCCACCTCGGCGGCGGTCCCGGCCGACTCGATCGCCTCGGTTGGCGTCAGCTCCCGAGGGCCGAGCGGCGGGCGGCCGGATCGGACGCGGGCCACGTCATCGCGGAAGCGGTCACGCCATTGCCAGGCCGACGCATCGGCGGCGGCGGTTACATCAAACCAACGGGCGGCGGCGGTATCCCACAGGCGAGCGAAGGCGATCACAGCCGACAAGGGGGCGGCCAATTCGCCACCGGATAAGCCGAGGGGGCGGAGCGTCAACGTCCACAGGGCGGGCGCAGTGCTGAGGCCGTCACGACGGACGGGGCGATGGACAGCCAACCACAGGCCGGCCCACTTAGTCGGCACCTCGCGCGGGCCGCCGGTGGCAGTTTGAACAGTAATAACGGGGGAGGGCATGGTTCAAACCTCGGAAACGGTAAGGGGCAAAACAGGGCAAAGATTGGCCGGGCCGACGGGGTACGCGTAGCGATCGCCGCCATCCATCGACAGGGCGGCGCCGAGTACCTTCCACCGGCCGAGGCCGTCAGGGATTAGCTCGGCATTGAATCGATCGACTGCGGCGCGGGCTGCAGCATCGGGACCATCAGTAAAAGGAACAGTGGCGCGGTATTGGTCGGCGCGATCACGGCCGCGCTTGATTACGGCGGCCCACTTGCCGCCTTGCGTGTTAGTCGGCCCGCGGTACTCAACCGAGCACCCGGGAACGTAGCGGAGGGGATGAGATGACATTTCAGGCAGGGGGTAAGGGGTCAGGATTCAGCAGAGTCGAGCGCCTCGTCAATACGCCAGCCGACATAATTTTCGACGTCGTCAATATCAGGACCGGGCCAGATATCGCCTTCAGGATCGCCGGCAGGATCTATCAGCCAGTGGCCCACCTCGTCAGGATCATCAGGACAGTGGCCCGGCTTGATTGTCCACCCTGTGCACTCCTGCAACAAATCGGACAGCTCCCACCACTCAAGATGGACACCCTCGCGCCACAGGTCGGCGGCGGTGACGGGTGGAGTGGCAGGCAGGGCGAGAGCGGCGGCCGCGAACGGCGCGGCCAAGATGGCGACGGGGTTCATCATGCGAGGCAATAGCGGCGGGCTGTGGTGTGAGACACGCCGAGGGCGGCCCCTATGGCGCGGAAGGACTGACCAGCGGCGCGCATGCGGCGCGCGTTCTGCCGAGGGGTCAAGCTGAGGCGCCAGAGGATGAGAAGCGGAAAAATCACCAGGACCGCAAGGGCGGCCATGGTGGCGGTGAGGGTGGCCATGATCAAGCCTCGCTGGCAGCGCCAGCGGCGCAAACAAGAGAAGCGCCAGCCATGAAGGTCAAACCCATAAGACCGGCGGCGGCGATCGCGCCGGATTGCTCGCCACTGTGATTTTTGGCGATTGTCGAAACAGGGAACAGGGCTAGGAAACAAACAGTGAAGGAGGAAGTGAAAAGGACGACGCGGGCAAATGCGGCGCGGCGCTCGCGGCGCTCGATTGCGCGGCGAATGTGGGGGGCGGTGGATGGGTGAAGGTTGGACATTGGAGGTAATTAGGTAAGGGGGTAAGGGTGTAAGGGCCACCGGGTGGCCTCTTGATCAAAATAATATCTCAACGGGTGAGAGCTGAAAACATCCTCTCACCCCTTCTGCGGTATTTCTTAATAATTGATCACGCCTCGGCGAGAGCAGAGGCCGCGGCGCCGCGTAGGCCCACCAATAGGGCGGCCACCTCGGCGGGCAGGGCTTGGCCCTCCAGCGTGCCGAGCAGGGCGGCGGCGGCGGCCGGGGTCAGTGCGACTTGAACCGTATGGGCGGGGGCGGCCACTAGTGGCGAGCCATCCCACCGCGTCGAGACAAGGGCGGCAGGGGCGCCGGCCAAACCGGCGGCATTCGCGAAGTGGTGGCGGGTAACGGTCACAAGTAACGGGCAATGGGTAAGGGCGACGAATCGCCCCCCATATATAGGGGTACGGGTGGGCGGCCGTCAACAGCTCCCACCGGTGAGAGCGGGGCGGTCCCTTGTCAATCGTCCGGCGAGCGCCCCGGACGGGTGAGCAGGGCGCGGCCTGGCCATGGGCGGCACCGTGGGCCACCACCACCGACGCGGGTGCCCTCACGGGGGCAGCCGCGGCGGTGCGGCGACAGTTAGTGTCAAAAACTAAAACAGCACTAACTAACACGAACCTCGACAAAAAAATATTAGTTAGTGATATTTTCACGATGCAGTCGTGATTGATTGTTTACAATTTACGACGCAATCGTGATTGATTGTTTACATCGACTTTTTTCAGTTTGTGTTACTTAGTGGGAAAAGTACGATTGCAAAAAAGATTTAGTTATTGAGAATGAGAATCATTATCAATAAGGACACTTTTTGCGGTAGTACAAATGTACTACTGAAAATCGGAAATTTTGTGTGTGTGAGTGTGAAAAAAAATAAACCCCTATAAAACCGACCCCTTGCGAGTCTCCGACCCCCTATAAAACCGTACCCTCGCGAGTCTCCTTAAACCACATCCTCGCAAGTCTCCGACTCAATCGAAACTTTCAGCATCGATGGCGGGAAGCCCGCCACCATGTTCTGGTGGATTAATGGCCCCTTGAAGTCTTCAGGCACCGAAGAAGCCTGGACCTCGAGCAACCCGTCAAGCACATCCACCAGATGATTGCGCGACGCCTTCCTCAAAAGCTTTTTGATCTTGACGATGTCGTCCCAGTTAGCAAGCAGGTAATGGTCGACGTTCATCGCACGCTGGAGCATGTGCATGGTCGTCTTGTCTGAGTCAGTCATTTGGCCAACTCCAAAGCGTGAAACGCTTCACCAAAGCAAGCACCCCAAAACTCAAGTCGAGGATTGCCATCATGCTGAAGCCGAACCTCCCAGCTGAAACGCTCACCATCAGGCGTGCAAGCACTGATCCAGCCATGACCGACTTCGCAGTCTTCCCAGCCCACTGCAGTCCAGCTGTTCCAGTACTGAGGCTTCATTGGCGTGAACGTGTAAGGCGTATTTTTTGACTCGTCATCCTCGTCGCGGAAAGCGACTGCACCCTTGCTGCCAGTCTCAAAGACTGGGTGATAGGGACATAGATAAATCTGCGGTGCTGGATGGCCTGAAGGCGCAGGCAAATAGCCGACGCCGTTGAACGGAATTGAGTCGGTGGGGATCACTGCGCAGCCTCCTGCTCTTTCTTGGCAGCTTCCTTGGCATCATGATCTAGTTTGCGCTGGGCGTGCAGCTCGTTGGTGCGAGTAATCTCAGCCTGCAAGTCGAACGATGCGTCTGCTTGGTCGAATTTGCGATCAACGTCTAAGAGGACATTTTTCTTGATCTCCTCGGCCCAGGCGTGGTCACCGTAATACTCAGTTCCGTAAGAAGGCGTGGCAAGCGGATACTTATCCATGCTTTCCCTGTCCTCGTCGGTGTAGTCGCACTGAAGCTTGTCGACGTAATAAGTCTCCTCGTTGAACATATAAGAGACGCCTTCAGACAGAGCCATCCAAAGCAGCTGCTCTACAGAACGCATCTGGTCTTTTGCTACAGCAGCGAGATAGTGATGCTGCTTGTCGGTGAGGCGAAATGAAATGGTTTTCATGACTGAAGTAATGAGCTATGGGTAATGCCCTTGGGCATGTGCAAATCCTACAAGGCTATGCGCTGCATGTCAACGCTCGTTCATGATCACTCCTGTGATCTTGTCGAGAATGACCTTCTTGACGCCAAAGTCTGCCCTGCGGCGACCATCAGTTCGCTTGCCGCCGCGATCCCTATAGCAAAAGGCAGAAGCCTCTAATGAGATCTCGAGAGTCCCCCAGATGTGACCGCAGGCATGACACTGCCGACGACGTGACACTGCGTTGCCTGTTGTGTGGCGAGACTCCAAGACCTTAATGAGAGACGCCGAGCAGCTAGGACACCTCAAAACTTCTTCATTGCCAGTGCCCACAAAGGGCATCTGCTATTAGCACCAAGCTCACGCTGCAGATCGTGCATGAACACCTTCACCACAATGCCGTCGGTAGGCAAAGAATCAAACAGGTCTCCCATCTTCCAACGTTGGTGCAATGCCTCAACCTCTTCAGGCTGAGTGCAAACCAAAGTATCCGGCACAAGAAAGCCCCACTCACTCATCACCTGCAAAGAAGCCAGCTCATTCGCTTCAGCCTCAACCAGCGTGTAGGCCATAAACACCAAGCCATCGCCACTAGGAGTCTTGTTCAGTGATCGCGCAGCATTCTTCTGCGAGCACTCTTGGTCTACGTCGTACAGCTCACCATTGACCTGCACAGTTCCGGGAGCATCGATCCTCCTTGGGATTGAATCCACAAGGCTCACAGCAGGCATTGCACTGCGACCTGACCTTGTCCAAGCAGCATCAAGCCTGCCGTCGACATAACGCAGAGCAACAGCACAACCATCGATCTTGGGCTGCACGATTAATGGCGTGCCTTCAGGCAACCTCTCCATCCATTCACTGAACGGCCTGTTATCCAGGCTCAGCAATGCTGTCCCACCACCTGGCTTCTGCAGTTCAGGAGCATGAGGGGCTACTGCCTGCAGCTGCTTCACCAGCGCATCAAAATCTTCATCGGACATCACAGGAGTACCTGCGCGATAAGCCGCATCCGCATTGCGGACCTCGTCGCGCAAAGAGGCGACAGACATCTGGGTAAAGAGCATGGGTAAGCCGTGATCATATGGCCTGCTGTCGGTCATGGCAATGGTTATTTCAAAGCTTGTTTAAAGGCCCGACGAAATGTCCCCTCTGCCCTTTTCTCAACAGCCCTTGCAACAAGCTCTTGATAAGGGAAGATCTTTGGCGTCTTTGGCTTGGACTTCGCATAGGTGAATAGCAGCTGCAGGTCGTTGCGACCCTTGGCGCGATAGATGCCATCTCCAAGACCAAACAGATTGGTCTGCCTGAACGAGGTGTTCATCATCCGGTTGTCTGGGATGGAGAAGTACCTGAAGTTTGCATTTGGGTTGAACCCTGTCATCCGACGTTTTGACTGGCCAAACCGCAGAGAGCTATCGAGATCTTTCTTTTGCCTCCGCTTAGGTCTGGATGAACTGAGTCCTGTCCAAGCCTTGCTGTATTCACCCTGTGAGACTTTGCCATAAGAATTCTTTGCAAGATTTCCTTTGACCGGGATTGGGTAGCGATTGCTCGGCGCAATCCCAGCCGCATGGAGGTAGCGGCTGAATTTTGTTTCATAGGCAGGAGCGCCAACGGTCGAAGGATATAAATATCGAGCAGGATCATTTCCTTTGCCAACATCTTTTCTGAAGTCGAGCTGAACTTCGTAGTTGGAAACAACTTTGTAGTTGAGGCTTTTAATCGTAAAAGCATTTGGACTGTCGAATACTTCATTCATTAGCTGGGGCACAAAGACCTTCGCCACGTCGTAACCAAGCCTGCCGATGGCGACCCTTGCGGCCTTAGGCACCTTGGTTCTTGCGTACAGATCTAATCCTTTGAGAACAGCATCAATGTTGTGGGTAATAGTTTGAGCCATAACCAATACCTCTCAGGTCTCGTAACCGCACGTTAGCGAGTCTCCGTTGGTGAGACTGAGGCGAGAAGCCTGCCCAACCTGCCCAACCTGCCCAACCTTCCTTAGAGACTTTCCTAAAACGCCCTATATGCCCCGTTTTCTCCCCTCCCTACCCCCTTAAATAAAAAATGATCTTTATAGGTAATTAGGTTAGGACAGGTTCGCCATCCAGTGATAGCAACAGGTCTGCTCACCCGTAGGTTAGGACAGAGGTTGGGCAGAGGTTAGGACACTTGCGAGACTCACGAGTCTTGCGTTGAGTCTTTGGAGTAGACCCATTTGCGACCGTTTGGCCCATTAATCCGCTTTTTGGAGTAACCCAGCTCACGCAATATTGATGCAACCTGCATCTGATCCCATCTGGTCTGACGCTCAACCGGCTTGCCGACGGCATCAGTGAGAAGTAATTCAGCAGTGACATATTCAAAGCGATGTTGAGGATTAGCAAGCCAAGATTCAATCGGTTCACGCCATGGGTTATCTAGGGTGTAGTTCATGTTCTCCTTGTAAACCTGCTCTTCTTGTTCAATCGTCAAAGCTGACGGTTCATCGTTGCGGTAGGCATGAACGGCAGCAGCCCAGATTGCGTCGACCTCTTTGAGTAGGCCGTCGACATCAATTGCATCTTTATGGGTTGCAATGACTGGAATCACCCAAAAACGTCGATTTCCAGTGTCATCAACAAGGAAACCATCGGTGCGGTTAGTAGAACCGACGATTATTCCGCGTCTTGGGAAGGCTTCTGTTGTCTTGCCGTATGGGACACGAAAGAGGTCTGTTGATTGGGACAGGAATGACTTGATCTGACCTGCGTGGCGCTTGTTTGTTACTTGATCAAGCTCAGCCCATTCCATGATCCAGCTGCGGTGGAGGACCATGAGATCGTCCTTGGATTGACAGTCGCGAAGGGCGTCAGAAAAGAAGTGCCCACCGAGTGCTTTCCAAAATGAGGATTTACGAGCACCCTGCTCACCCATCAATACACAAGCGTTGTCGTGCTTGCATCCAGGTTCAAAAACACGCCTCACTGCTGCGATGAGCGTGCATTTGATCATGTGGTCGTAAAGGGTTGGCTCTGGAATATTTGCGTCGTGAGTTCTCAAATATGTGGTCGCGAGTCTGTCGATGTAGGCAGGGGTGTCAACCGTGAGGGCGCAATGCTCTAGGTAATCCTTGACAGGGTCATATTCGTTTTCATGCGCGACCTCGATGACGCAGTCAATTGCGACTTCTTTCGAGACCTTAACGGCTCGCTCTGCAAGCTTGAGATAGAAGCGTTCCAGACCTTTTAGGACAAGTTCTTCTTGTTCAATCTGCTGGGTGAAGATGTTGTAGCGGAGCGACTTAGGCATCTCACGTAGGAGTGATAGCAGCTGGTTTGCTTCGATCTTCTGGAGTTTTTCTCCTGTGGGTTCGATTTGTTCATCACCGAGGCTGGCGGCTACGGCGGAAAGGTTGACTTGAGTTTTCGCGAGTGGTGCTGGAGGTCTCCATCCAAAATGCTTCGCCCAGTACCAGAAGGTGCCAGCAGTGACCTTTTCGCCGCCTGAGTTGGCGATTTGATGCAGACCCTTCCAACTTGGAGAGTTGGATTGCATAAGCTGGATGGCCTCGTCTTTGGTTGAGCCAGCGTCTTCACATGCTTTGACAAGACCCCAGAAGAGGTTGCGATAAATGTGATAGGTGCCAGTCCCGGCCTTCCGTGCGGGAACTTTGTCTAAGGCTTCGCGAACGATTTCAAGAGAACGAGGTTCGTAATCGGAATAACGGTTTGCCTCGACCATACGGTCGTGGATCTTTTGAGAAGGGAGTGCCTTTTCAATTTGAGCAGCGGTGTATGTCTTATCTGAGGTGTGAATGATGGATGTAACTCCACCAGGGTTGCCATCGGCATCAAGGTGAAAGGTGCCAGGCAGGCGCATGACACGGGATGGATTCTTAAGAGAACGATCAGCGTCAGCGTGATCTAAGAGCCTGGTTTGGAGTGATTTCCAGGTTTCAACGGGTATTGGCTCAGCAAAAAGCCAGTAGTTATGGATTGATTTGCCGCCGGTATCGATTTGGAATGAAGGTTCTGGGAGTTGAAGATCTTTCCATGCAGTGATTTGCCATTCTTTGGGGCGATCGTCCCATTCGCAAAAGACTGCGCGACAGGCTGTGATTTCAGAATCGTTGTCGCCACCGTCATTGATTACGGCGTAAACACCACGACCTTCCTCTTGCCAGGCTTTTACTGTCTCAGCGTTGGCGCTGCCTTTACGACCGGAGTCAGAAGACTTGAAAGGATGGCCGGATGGGTAGAAGGCTCTGAGTCTGAGGGTGTCTTTGGTTTTGCCGAGGAGTTTTACGAAGTCCTTGGTCTGTGCGAAGTCGAGCTTCGCGGGTAAAGGTGGCATGGGTAAGAGGCGCTATGGCCTTGAATTAAGGGGAAATAATGCGGATAGCGTCTTCTGGAGATCTAGCGACCCCAGCGATAGCACCAGCAGTTTTTACAGCATGTAGCCAGTTTTGCTGAGGAGTGGTGAGACGACCGTTAGGAGTCTTCACTTCCAAGCTGACGAACTGTGCAATCTGTTGCCCGACCATATCGGGCGTAATGGTGATTGTCTTAAAACCAACCAGATCAGCCGAGCCCTTAGCGAGCCCGAACTGAACGGGGCGACCAGTCCGGGGATCAGGGAGCTGGCCGACTTGGTTTCTAAATAAGCGCACATTTGGGTCTGTGCCAAGTGCGAGACGAATCCGCTGCTGGATATTGGTCTCGATGTTGGCCATGTCCAGACATTAGCCCGCAACCTGCCATTGATGAAGAAGTTCAAGCTGCTGCTCTGGATATGGGGATGAAACAAGAACTTGTTTTATGTGTGCCTCTCTTTTCTTGTTGTAGAAAGGCTTCTTTCTGTACCACTTGACCATGTCGTGCTTGTTCTTGCTTGTGTTACAGGTTTTGCACGCGGGAACGATGTTTGACAAAGTGTGCGGGCCTCCCTGGCTGATTGGTTGCACATGCTCAACCTCAAGCTCTAAAGGGTCAGCCGGCTTGTGTCCGCAATAAGCACAAGAGTTGTCAAAGTCTTTCCATCGCTTGATCATTTCGGCTCTGGAAATGTGGCCAAAATGCGCATTACCTTTTGCTATGGCTTTTCTGAGTTTTGCTTTTTGCCTACTATATAAAGTAAGCCCAAAAAATGAATTCTCGCCTTTGTCATAACGATCTTGTTCTGCAAGAACCAGATCTAGAACAGTGACTGGTTTCATGTCTCTTAAATGCCTCTTTAGTCGTTTTATCGCAAGATTTGCGTACATCTCCTCTCTCGTCGCAATGCCCGCCTCTCTTCTCCTGCGATTCATATACGCCTTGTGTTTCTCAATAATTTCGGGGTTTTTTCTGCGATTTTCCAAGTAAATTTTTCGCTTTTCCTTTTCTTTTTCGTAGTTTTCATAATAGAGCTCCATTCTTTTTTTATTAATTAGCTCTTTGTTTGCATGGTTGTATTCCTTTCTGCACTCAATGCACTTTCTATTGCTCTTCAATCTGAGGCTTTTGCCTGTTCCATTCCAGTCATGGCCTTTTGAGCAAAGTTCGCCCAAAAATTTTCCGGTTGGAATGTCGGTGTTACTTGTGTGCATACAGACGTAATACAAGGGGATAAGAGTTACTCAAGCAAGGTACACCCGCAAAGCCTAAATCGCAAGATTTAGTAACCAATTCGTCCACAGATTCGTTTACAGATTCGATGACCGATCCTGACTGATCTTGACGGATATAAACTGTTGTTAGCTAAATCAAATCAATACTTCCTCCCATAAAAGATCTTGTAAGCCCAGCCGGGTTTGTAGCCCTTCTTTTTAGCTAATGCGAGAAGTTCAGGCAATGTTCGCGCCATTGCCTGTGCTTTTTTGCGTTCACGGGTTTCTTCACGACGCATTTCCTCTAGCTCACCATCCTTGTGTGCAAGCTCGCGAGTCTTTTCTTCAAAGATATGCCCACAGCATGGGCATTCAGGTTGTGGCTTGAAGGCAGCAAAACACTTTGGACATTGCCGCACTGATGGTGCTGGCTCGTCTTTGCGTTGCCTTTTTGGCTTGCTGTCTAGCGACCAATCGCGGCAATCATCAACAAACCCATGTTTGCGAGTGCTGCCAACGTGATCCAGAACAATTGCGATCTTGCCATTTTGAGGCCGGAGGATCCGTCCGACTTGCTGCAGGTACAGCGACTCTGATTGAGTTGGTCTGAGGAGAATTGCTGCGGAGACTGCTGGTACATCAGTGCCTTCTGAGACAACATCAACGGAGCAGAGAACCTGAGTGCGACCATCGGCAAGGCCGGAGATTGCATCATCACGTTCATCCATTGGCATGTTGCCTGTGACAAGCTTTGCGCGATACCCAGCTGCTTTGAAAGACTCACAAACAGAGGATGCGTGTTTTACGGAGCAGCAGAAAGCGATAGCAGGTAAGCCATCAGCCAGACGACGGTAATGATCGACGGCAGAACCAGTAATTGTGGGGCGATCCATCGCCTGAGAAAGCTGATCATTTGCGTAGTCACCTGCTCGAGTTTTTACTTGTGATAGGTCTGCGAGCATTGGCGGGGCGAAGACCTTGTGAGGCGATAGAAAGCCACCATTTACGAGCTGTTCGACGGAAGGCCCTAACACGAGGGTTTCGAAGTGGCTGCCAAGGCCGCGACCGTCTAATCGGCTGGGAGTAGCGGTGACGCCAATTTTCCTGGCGTGATTGAACAGGGCGGTAATTTTGTCCCAAGAGCCAGCTACTGCATGGTGTGCTTCATCAATAATGATTAGGTCTGGATTGAAGTCAGTAGTTGTTAAGCGACGTACAAGTGTTTGAACTGAGGCGATTTGTACTTTGTGCTCTGAGGGCGTGAAGCCTGCAGCGATGATGCCGTGATCTACACCTGCCTCAGTGAGTTTTTTTGAGGCTTGCTTGATGAGTTCACGACGGTGAACAAGGATGAGAGTGGACTTGCTTTTGATCGTTGCACTGCGTGCAATTTCGGTGAAGACGACGGTCTTGCCTGCACCTGTGGGCATGACAAGTAGTGAGGAGCGACGACCTTGACCGAGGGACCAACGAAGATCTGCTACTGCTTGTAATTGATAAGGACGTAAGGGCATCGATGTTGCGTGATGCGTGCTCATGGTATACGATGATGGTGCATGCGACAAGCTGCTTATGACTACTGAATTAACAAACGCCGAGTATCACGCCCATCAGGCGATCTCAAAAAGCGACTTAGATGCGGCTAGCAGGTCTGGTCGTCACTTCTTAGATAAGAAAGAAGGGCCGCCAAGAGCCTCTACTGCAGTCTTTGATTTTGGGACTGCATTTCATGCTGCGGTCTTGCCTGGGGAGGACTTCTCTCAGGTGGCAGTAAGGATGCCGAAACTGATTACAAGTAAGGCAACAAAGGCTGGAAAAGAGTTTGCCAAGGAGCACGAAGGTAAAATCATTTTGAATCACAGCGATTCATATGCTCTTGATCAAATGATGCTCAGTGTCAGCGAGCATCCTGCAGCTTCTGGGCTGCTGAATGGTGAACTTCTAGGTAAGTCAGAGCAAAGCTTTTTTTGCAAAGACACTGGTGACACAGAGCTAGAACTCAAATGTCGTCCTGACTTCATGTTAGATGACGGCAGTCTGATTATTGACATCAAAACTACTACCGATGCATCACCTAATGGTTTCAAGAAGAGCCTTGCGAATTTTCGTTATCACGTCCAAGCGGCTTGGTATCTGGAAGTGGTCGAGAAGGCTACTGGCCGCCGTCCTGAAGCTTTTATCTTCGTTGCGGTCGAGAAGCAACGTCCGTTTTCGACAGGTGTCTATGTAGCGGATGAGGAATGCATTCGTATTGGCATGGAGCAAGCCCGAGAGGACTTGATGAACATTGCCAAATGGAAGAACACCGGTATCTATCCGGGTTATTCAGGTCAGGCGGAGATGATTTCCCTGCCTAAGTGGATGCTGCCTAGGGAAGACGGTGCTATGCCTTCGTCTGAACCCATTCAGCTGTATTGACATGCCATCAGGACGCAATTTGAACTGGGGTACAAGGCCACAGGATGTCATAGCTGAGGCGAAAGCCAACGCTCTTGCTGCATTGGTACTTGATTCACCAAAGCTCACGCATCTTGAGCAAGCTTTCTTGGAGGTGTACAAGAAAAGAAGATGATCTAAACGGGGGATAACAGTGCGGAGTGCCTCATTGCTGGCCAGGCGTGTCAACCCCCGATCAATGTCCCTTTATCTATTTACTTATGAGTGACGAAAACGCATTAGTTAGGACGCAGCCGGGTTCGATTTATTCGAATGTTGCGTCTTTTGAGTCTGCGCAGCGCATGGCTGCTTCATTAGCCGATAGCAAGCTGGTCCCGATTCAATATCAAGGCCAGGCTGGCTTGTCGAATTGCATTGTTGCGATGGAGATCGCTAACCGGATGGGCATGAGTGCCTTTCAGGTGATGCAGAACTTGAATGTGATTCACGGTCGCCCCAGCTGGAGCAGCCAATTCATTATTGGATTGATTCAAGGCTGCGGTCGATTCGAGGATTTTGACTATCGCGAGTCAGAGGATTCCTGCCAGTGTTTCGCAACCCTTAAAACCGGATCTAAGCAGGTCTCAGGGCCGAAGATCACGATGCAAATGGCAAAAGATGAGGGCTGGACGAAGAACAACAAGTGGCGCACAATGCCCCAGACGATGCTGCGTTACAGAGCGGCTAGTGCTTTTGGGCGCTTTCATATCCCAGACTTGATCTTGGGTATTCAAAGCGTGGAAGAGAATGAAGTGATTGATGTTCAGGTTGATGTAGCCGAATCTCCACCGGCTGCACCATCCACAACGCTTGATCGTCTCAACGAGAAACTTTCAACTCCTAAAACCGAACCGGAGCCAGTCTCCGAGGATGCCGATGACTTTTTTGACTGAATCAAACCTTGCTGAACGCTGGCAATGCCACCGGCAAACTCTTGCTAGGTGGCGTGCG
>Ga0181406_1000519_pt1 | contig 14575 bp, 12 predicted proteins | sample 29SPOviralmetaG_FD_130135 | JGI IMG/M metagenome (GOLD analysis project Ga0181406, IMG submission 130135) | Marine viral communities from the oligotrophic San Pedro Time Series (SPOT) site, San Pedro Channel, CA, USA - 29 SPOT_SRF_2011-12-20 | ecosystem: Environmental > Aquatic > Marine > Strait... | reverse complement strand
TGCAGAAGTTCCATTGTTGCCACTTGCAGTTACTTCATCTAATACTGTCCAGTTAGTGCTAAAGGAACTATTACTTCCTAACTGCCACCAGCTTACTAAGTTTGAATAGGCACTATGATTATTTAGATTTTGGGGAATACCCTCGCTATAAATTTCTGATACTTGTGATTGTGTTAAAGCAGCGTTCCAAACAGAACCATTTGAAATAGAACCTTCAAAATATCCAGCTCCAAGGTTAATTTTACCAATTGTAAATGGAGCTGTAATACTTGCTAAATTATCACTTGCAGTTGCACTTCTTCCTGCGTAAACGGGGACAGATGAACCATTTAAATACATTTTACTAACTAAAGATTCCATAGTAAGTGTAACATTATACCATTGATTAGAATTTATTTCAGCTAAAAATGGAGCAGATTGTCTGTTGTCTATATCATCCCATAATGTAACATAATTAGTGCTGCCACTTGTCCAAACATAAACACCAAAATTATTATTAGTTGTGCTTTGCGATTTTTGCCATATCCATTGAGTAGAAGATGAACTTAATGTAGCTTTAAACCAAAAACTAATAGTCATATCAGTTAATGAAAATACATCTGTAGTGCCAACTTGTATATAATCATCTGCTCCATCAAAAGATAATGCAAACGGCGAAATAGAAGTTTTAAAAGATAAATCCGAAACCACTAAATTGGCTTGTGTCATTCCTGAGCTTGTGCCTATGTTTGAGTTAGAACTTGAGTCAGGGATAGACCAAGTTGTAGTTGATGAATCATAAGTAGCAGAAGCATCTAATTTCCACCAACCTTGTAAAGAAGTAAAGCCACTCATTGAAGTAAGTGGAGAACCATTATTGTAAAGAGTTTCTATTGAGTTAGAACCTGTTGCTGGTAGTGCTGCATTAAATACAGTCATATTACTTAGTAGCCCATCGAAGTGGTATTGTTTTCCATCGCTTGTTGAACCTGTTGGAAAAGCTCCAATTGTTAAGTTGGTGTCAAAACTTGGTGTTGTTGAACCTAAATTATTTGTACCAGCATAAGCCGTTTTGTTTATGTACATTGTAGCTATTCCTGTACTACCATCAAATGTTATTGCTGCGTGATACCATTCATTTAAATTTATACTTTGATTTGTTATTCCAGCCGATTGATTTGCAAAAGCTACATTTGCTCTTAATTCATTGCTGTGCGCATATAAACCTATAGCATTTTCCCACCAGTTTGGAAGTATACTAATTCCAAATATATAATCAAGTGTAAATGAATGAGCTTGAAACCAAATTGATACAGTAAAAGCACTTACTCCGCTTAATCCAGTATAACTACTAATATCTACGTATTGTCCAGTGTTTTGTGTTCCTGTTAAATCAAAAACATAATCTTTAAGAGAACTGTTGGGCGTCAAATATTCTGCTCCGTTAAACGCATCTTGGTCACCGAGTGGGTAATATGCCACTGGCTTTGGACTTAGCGACATTGGGTTTCCTATACCAGTAGAGCTTGAACCATACAAAGTAGTTACTTGGCTTGAAGAAAGTTCATAGTCAAAAATACATACTGCATCTAATTTACCTACCATTCCGTATTGACTGCCGTTTTCTGTATTAATGTATTTTAATGCAGGAGTGTAATCTGTCATAGTACCTATTAAAGAACCATCTAAATAAACTTTAGCAGTAGTTCCATCTCCTGTTATACAAACGTTATACCATTGATTAGTGTTTAATAAGCTATTATATGTGTAATAATCTACTCCACCTGTATCTCTAACATAAAACCTTGTTGCTCCACCTGTTTCGTGTATTTGCGGATAGTAATTGCTGCTTCCACCACCAAGCATAACACCTGTAATAGTTGTATTCCAATTAACCCAAAAAGAAACAGATTTAGTTGTGTTAAGTTGTATTGTAGTAAACTCTATGTGTGTTGAAGAAGTGTCAAAGTCCATAGAATAGTTACTTTGCTTATTAACATTGCTTTCTGTGCCGTTCCATGCGTTAGGCAAACGCCATTGTCTATTTGTAAACTGTGTACTCATAATTAATCTCCCATTCTATTAAAATATTTCAAATTACTTGGTTCAATAGTTGACAAGTCCTTAGTTAGTCCAGCTGAGGTTGCACTGTAAATCTCAGATACTTGTGTAGATGTTAAAGCTGTGTTCCAAATTGCTATTTCGTCAAGGTTTCCAGCAATATGCGCTTCAGTATTTGCACCACTTGACCTGTGAGATGCTCCTATGTAAGAAATGCCATTAAATCCTGAAGTTACAGGAGGATAAGAACCAATACTACCTGAATTTAAAGTTCCATCTAAAGTGCCATTACTATACAATTTTATATCAGTTCCATCATAAGTAACTGCTAAATGAACCCAAGTATTTACAGAAAAATTACTTATAGCAACTGTTAAATCTTGAACAGTTCCTAATCCTATCATGTAATAATAAACACCACCTGTTCTATAAATTCTTAAAAAGAATCTACTTCTTGCAACACCACCGCCACCAAAATCATAAGTGCCTAAAATACTACTATTTACACCATTATTAATTGCTGGCATATTAACCCAAGCCGAAATAGAACAATTTGTAGTTAAGTTATCTGCTGGTACAAAGTTTGTATCTAAATAATCATCTGAACCATCAAAGCTTATACTGTAATTATTAGCAATACCAGCCACAGCCACTTCTACAGATTGAGTTGATGTATTTGGACAAACACTTGAACCACTTGAAGTAGTATTATAAGTTATTGTATAACTTGCAATTGTTGTAGCACTTAAATCTATCTGACCTGTTGAACTTCCTGTATTAGTTCCACTATCTACAAACACTAAACCACTTGTTGAGCTAAACGTACCGCCTGTTAAACCTGTAATAGTTGGTGTTGGGTCTGCATCTGTTGGCTCATAACTACTTGCTGAATAAGCAAAGGCAGCAGAATCTAAATTGTTAATAGTTAAACTGAAAGTAGCAGTTGCAGCATTGGTATCTGTATAAGTAATTAAATAAGTTGCTCCAGCAGTAGAAGAAGAAATATTTACTTCACCTGTAGATGTGCTAACAAACACTAATCCAGTAGTTGAACTAAATGTACCAGAACCTTCATTACCGCTTACAGTTGGAGTTGGGTTGCTTGCATCTTCACAAAAAGCACTTGCAGAATAAGAAATACCAAGTGCAGGGTCGCCAACAATATCTGTATCACCAGCCCAACTTGTTTTTTGAGATTTACCCCAGTCATTAGTTGCTGTATGAGCTGCTTGCCCCCAACCAATATTGTTATTTTCTGAACCTTTTCCCCAGTTACTCATTTATTTATATTTTTAAAGTACCCATCCACCAAAATCTGCAACATCATCTGGGTACATATCTTCTTGTGAATTACTATAATATTCAGGTATTAAACCAGCTGCATTATTTTGCATCCAGTCAATAAATCTATTCGTATAAAACTGCGCTGTTGTCCTGCTTCTTTCAACTAAACTATCAACGTGTTCTTTTGTTAGTGCTGTACTATTTTCAGGATTCTTAGTGTATATACCGCCATTAGCAATATTAACTCCAGCATACGGCAAATATTCTACCATTGCCCAGTGCAATAACATTGGTTTAATATAATCTCGTAATAACGATAAATAAGGGTCAACTAAAGTTGATGGATTAGCAGTTATATCATTTTGTATTTTAACATATAATTCAGTGCCTAAATAATTTTGGATGTGTATGTCTTGCGCCTGATTTAAAAAGGGTAATATCTTGTCATTGTCAATATTACCATTAGCAGCCGTAAAAACTGAAATATCGTGTCTCGTTACAAATAGTGCTTTACTCATTTCTTCTTCTTTCTTGGGTTTTTATAACCATTATTAGGCATATCTATTGGTCTTTGAGCAACTTTTTTGTTGTTTTCTCCATACCTTGCGCTGTCTCTTACTCCGCCTTTTATAGGTAAAGATGTAATCATTTTTCTTGCTTGACCAACACTTATTTTTTTGTTATTTTTTCTTAAATAGATATTTCTAATCCAAGCGTGTTTGCAATTAGCACCGCCTTTATAGAGCCAAATATTATAACTTGATTCACCTGTTGCAGCAAGTTCAGAATTAGCTCGGCTTTGCTTGTCTAAATCTTCTTTTCTATATACTTTATTAGCTTTTATCATTTTTCTGCAAAACTCTCTACTATTATCGCCTGCTTGTGGCGGGAAATATTTATACCTAATTTTAAATAATGAAGTATCTTGCTCGCTTGTTCTTTGTGGAGATGACTTTACAACGCTTGCAAAGTTAAAATGGCTGATAATATTATCTTCATCGCTTGTTGCTAATTGACTGTCTATAAGTTCAAACCCTTCAATTTCTTCTTCTTCTCCGCAACTTATTATATCATTGGCTATATTATTTAATTCATCGTCTGAAACATCATGAAAACACGTTTTATTACTTGCAGCCATTAACTCAAGTTCTGTATTATCTTCTTCTTCTTTAATACCAGTTTGTTCTTCAACGGCTTCTTCACCTTCAACATTCTCTAAGTCCATAAACTCTAACGGTTCTATAGTTTTAAAGTAAAGATTTAAACTAATATCATTAACTGCTAAAATCGTTTCTAAGCAATCAATTAAAAGGTTTTGGTATGGTTGTATAACAACGTTGTTAAAAAGCCGTGATGCGTTCTCTATTTCGTCAGCATTGCTTGAAAATCCATTAGCTGAAGATAAACCCAATAATAATGGCGAAGTAACCCTGTGAGTTAACATAATTTTTCTACTACATTCTTGACTTAGATATTCGTAATGTTGTGGGGCATTATCAAGCGGTATATCTTCTACAGTCGTTTTGCTTTCTGCATTATTGTTAAACGCTACAATTACCTTTTCACCGTAACTGCCTGTGAGTTTTTGCATTACATCATTCTTAATAGCAAGTTGTTTCTCCCTATCTGGTACGCCATTGTTAAAATTCACGACTTTCGTACCGCTAAAGCCATTCTGAGTATCGTTAATTAAATAACAAGCAATCTCGTTTTCAAGCGTAGCATAAGCTGTATTATAATCCGCTGGTGAATAGTAATAAAAACCAGTTACATATCTTTTTACAATGTATATTTCATTTTGTGCGCCACTACCAAAAACAGGAAACTTTTTTAATTTAGTATTTCTATTAACTTTTGACCAATTAGCAGAATAAAAATAATTTTTTATTTCTCCTTTGTCATTCATTTTTTCAGCTCTTAACGTTTCTCTTGGAAAATGTGTTATTGCTGATATTTTATTACCATTGTAAGTAATCTGAAAACTTGCTTCACCTAATAATTTTAAATCTTGACAAACCTTTCTTAAACAATCGCTTTTAACTAAACTTTTCATTTGTGCATACTGGTCTGGCTTTTCAGCAGAATCAGTAGCATCTAATCCTTTACCGTATATTTGGTTTACTACTCCATTAATTACAGCATTATTTGTAGTGCTATCCATATAAGCATCTATCAAACTTTGATAATAATCATTATTATCTCCTATTGAAACCCAGTCCTTGTTTCTTTCTTCTGTAATTGTTGGTCTTTCGTATTGACCTAATTGTATTAAATGTAGATTATCCATAATATACGAAGTTGTTATCTCCTGTACTTTGCTCTATATAAACGCCATTTGAAATTTCATAATCTGAAAGCGTTTGGTCTGAACAGTACATTTTATCTTTAAAAATTATTGCGTTATCTGTTGTATTGGTGATTGTAATAGTATAGTAATTGTTTTCAACTAATGCCTGAGTAGTTGAATATTGATAATAGTAATCCAGTTCAGAAAATGTTGCATCATTATCTGTTGTTATAACTTTATTTTGAGCTTCCGACTTTATCACTAATTTATAAGTTTTAGTACCAGTTATTGTTTCTCTTGGTATAAAGTTAATAATTCGTGTGCCACTTGTAGTTAATATTTGCATATTTTTAAATAAAAAAAGAGGTGGTTAATCACTCCACCTCTCCAATCAAACTATATATTATGAATCACACAATTATATTAATCGCGTCTTTTTTAACTATTAGTTCCCACAGTAACAGTAACAGTAGCTGAACTCATTCCCGCTAAAGGATCAGCAGAAGTTCCGCCATTAATAAAGTTAGCTGGTTCAAGCTCTTGTCCTGTAAGTGTTAATGTGTAACCACTCATGTCTCCGAAAGCAGTTCCCGTAGCAATTGTTCCGCCTGACACTTCCATTCCGTGTTCAAGACCGCAAAGCATAAAGTTACCATTTCTATCTTCTACACAGATATGTGGTCTTCCGTAAGCCATAAGTTTTAATTCCTTATTATCTTCTTTAGATAATTTAGGTAGTGTTAAAGTCAATGTTTCTTCAAAGAATGTTGTTCCATTCTCTCTACTTGAGGTAATAGCAGTTTCTAAACTGTTAGTACCTTTTAAATCATATTGCAGTAGGGTTATTGTACCTGTCATATCTGTAATTTCATCAGCAGTTTTAGTTACAGTTCCAAGTTCTCCAAAGTCGCAGAACCAAGCTCTAACTATCCCGCCGATTACATCTTTACAAGGTACTTTTCTACCAGCTGTTAAATCGCAAGCCATTTGTTTTTAGTTTAAATTAAGGGAGCATTTCAGCTCCCTAATTATTATTTTATTTCTTAAGCGTGATAAAGAACGATATCAGAACCAATTCCGTAATTTACACCGCTTGTGTATCTCATTACAACTCTAACATTTTGACTTCCGTCAAGGTCAGCCATGTCTAACACTTTTACTTCGTTCATGTCATTTAATAAACCAGTACCAAAGTATAAGTTAGATTTTTGAGCAGCCATTGCAGTGTCGTCAGCTAATCCATTAGCAACGAATAATTTCACACCATCAAAAGAAAGTGCGCCATCACCGTACCACATATGCGACTTAGCATCAACACCTGAATTTGTAGCAGCAAATCCACCTAAAGCTCTAACGTAAGCTCTTGCGATGTTCTGGCTGATATAGATGTGTAAATCTTCTTTTCCGTAAAGTGAAGAAGGGATACTGTCAACAATTTCGCCTAATTGTGCAACAACATTTGCAGCAGTTACAGCAGCGTGGTTAGGAGCATCAATTACATCTGCATCAGCTAAAGCCAATGTTACTAATCCGTCAAATTCGCCAGCATTAGCGTTAACGCCTTCCCATATGTTTTGCTCAGTTTTTTCAGCAACTAATCCAGCAACGTGTCCAATTATGAAATCAGAAAATTGTGGTGGTAAGTTATCAAAAGCAGAAATACCCATTTGAACAGCTTCCCAATCCGATTGAAAATCTTGCTTGCAAAATTGTAAGTTTACTTGAAACTCCTCTGGTTGTAGTAATCTTTCAGTTAATGTTACTGTAGCAGTTGCATCAAAATCGCAAGAAGCGTTTTTAATTACATTTGCATCAGTAGCCACTTTTTTCATTGTGGACTTATATTTGATATTAGGCATTACTTCGATTCCGCCTTTATCAATAGTATTTGCAGAAAGTAAAGCAGCAGAAATATATTTTCCAGCAAACTCTCCAGCATACGTTGTAGTTATGTTAGTGGTTGTAGCCATTTTTTATTTATTAATTATTGTTAAAAATTTTATCAAAAACCCTGTCTTTAGTTGTTACTGTTCTATTTGCAGCAATTTTAAAATTAATTTTGTTATCAACTTCAGCTTCAGGATTATGTTTTACAGGTTCAGGAGCAACTGCAGAAAGTTCTTCTTTTGTTTCTTTAATTGCTTCTTCTTTCATTTCTTCTTTATCTTTGTAACCCATTTCTTCAATCATTGCTTTGATTTCATCAACCGCTTCTGCAAATTCTTGTTTAGTTACATATTTCATTTTTTCTTCTTCTTCTAAATCAGTTTCTACTTCATTAGATTCTTCCGATAATTCCTCTTCTTCAACTGCTTCTTCTTCTTCAGCAGCTTCTTTAATACTGTCAATTAAACCTTCTTCAATAACAACTAAAATTTTACCTTCTTCTAATTCATATTCGCCAATAGGTAAAGCAACTTGCTCATCTTCAGTTTTTATAAATATAGATTCACCAGCTTCAAACTTTTCTGCAACTAATACAGTTCCGTTTTCTAATTTCATTTCAGCCATTTCTATTTTGTTTTCAGAAAGTTCAACTTTTTCACCAACAATATTTTTTATTTTGTTAAGTATGTCGTTTGCTTTCATAATTTGAGTATATACCTATAAACGTTTGAAAACCTTTACTGTTATATTTTTTTGCAACTTTTTTTTATACTTTGCCTATTCCTTGCGCTTGTAAGCTGCCATCGCAACACTTATTGCTATACTTTTTACCATCTGGACACAAACAACCTCGCTTAGTATTTTTAGGTGAAGTATTGCTTGGTGTTTTAAATTTTTTACTTTTCATATTATTTCTTTTTAACGCAATTAGGTCTTCTTTTTCCGTTTATAGTTTGCCAACCTTTTTGCTCGTAACCATCCCAGCAAGGTGATTTAGTTGTTTTACCAGCTTCAATTTCTCCTAATTCTTTTAATTTACTTCCTGACCACCTTAAACCAGCTTTGCCGCCCCATAATAAATAGCTAATAGTTCCACAAGCTTTTTTATCTCCTTCGTCATAATATTCTTGCGCTCTGCTTAAATATGAATACATCCTTTTTAAAGTAGATAAACTGATATTTTCTTTTTGCGCTAATTGCTGCGCTCTAATTTTACCTACTTGCGTTGCACATTTATTATTTACTTTTTCATTTAGTTCTATTCCTCTTTTAGCATTATTACTAACTGCTTGCGGGTAATCATTATATGTTTCTAATTCTGTTCTTTTTCCTGAATTAGTTCTGCCATCTTTTTTAATTAATGCTTTTATATTACTTAACATATATTCAGCTTCTTCTTCTTCAATAGCAGCCATTTCTGATTTAGTATCTTCATTTCTAACTTGTGCTTTATCCGCAAAAAAACCTTCAATACTAAAGCCCTTTACTTTTCCTGTCTTTACGTAATCATTCCACACTTCATCATTTTCAACTTTCATGCTGATCATCCAAGTACCTTTTGGTACACTTAAACCATACTTTTTAGATTTATCCATTTCAGTATCTTCTACAATCCACGATTCAACAACAGTTAAATTGTTAATTTCCATTTCGTGTTCTAAAGTTGCGTTGTTTTGCATACTATTTTGAAAGAATAATTCGCTTGCCCTTCTTACTGTTTTCTCAGAAAAGTAAACGTAAAAAGTATTTTCTCCATTCTTTCTAAAAATTGGTTTGTTAGGTATCAAAGCTGCGCCCATTAACAGTCGCTTTTCGTCATCTATTTTTGCCAATTTTATTTCTTGGTCTGACAACGTTACAAAATCAGATTCAATTGCTGGCATTTCAACGATGCTCACAGCTTCGATTCCAGTTAGCCCTTCGCTATCTTCATCTAATATTAATTCTATTATATCCATTTTATTTTATTTAAAAAGTTGCTTGTTGTATTGTATTATTTTCTAATTGTTGTGCTGTAGTTACATCTCCGCTAACAACAAATGCTTGTACTGGTTCTTGTTGACCTAACGCGCCAGCCACTTGGTTAAAACCTGACTGCCCTACCACGTTAAAATTAGGGGCTTGACTTGCTGATGCTCCGCCACCACCACCACCACCAATTGAAGGCGGGCTTGAAGAAGTAGTGCTTTTTTTAGGAGCTTCATATTTTTGTGCAGCTATCATTGCTATTTGCGCAGCTCCAGAAATAGTTGCAAATGCTAAAGAAGCGATACCAGCAGGGTTTGGTATAGGTCCGATTGCTACAGGTGCTTGCGCCAAAGAAGCTGTTATTGCTTTTCCTGTGTCAATTACAGCCATTCCTAATTGTAAAGCTTTATTAAAATTAAATTGTTGTTTAGCTGCTTTTAATTCTTCTTTAGTTCCTTCTTTTAAGTTTTTCATTCTATGAGCAAAAACCGCATTGCCTAAAGATTGTATTGCCTGCGTTGCTTGTGATGCTATTTCTAATCTGTCATTTGCTTCTTGTAATCTTGCCTGCCTGTTTTGTTCTGCATAATTCTTTTCAATTTCTTGCAACTCAGATTGCCTTGCTTCTTCTAAAGCTTTAGTATCTTCACCGTAAAGAATTGCTTGTTGTATTAAATTACTGTATTTATCTTGAACAGCATTTTGTTCTTGTATTTGTTTACTTAATAAGCCGTTATAATATTGATTTTCTAAATCTTCTTTAGATTGTAGAAATTTTTCAAAATCTTCTTTTGCTTTATTATCAATTGCTGCTTGTTTAGCCCTTTCTTTTTTTAATTTTTCTTCTGCTATTTTTTCAGCTTTTAATGCAGCAGCTTCTTCTTTTTTCTTAATTTCAGCTTGCTTTTTTTCTTCAAGCTCAATTAATTTATCAGCGTAAAATTTATCAATTAATAATCTTGCTTCTGCTTTCTTTTTGCTTGAAACTTTTAAAGCATCTAATTCTTTTAAATCTCGTTCTTTCTGTCTTGCAAGTTTTTCTTCTTCTGTTTTATCATCAAAATCTTCTTGTCTTTTTTCTAATTTATTTCTAAAAGCTAAAAATTTTGCGTAAGCTGCTTTTCTTTTTTTAATTGCTTCTTCATCTAACTTTGCTTGCTTTTCTGCTGCTGCTTCTTCATTTTTAGATATTTTGTCAAGTGCTAATTTGTTTTCTGATACTTTTAACCTATTGGAAACCCTGTCCATAAAAGTACCTTCTTCTGCTCGTTTTTTACTTATGTCTGCCCAGTATTTCGCATCATCATTTGCTTTTGATAATGCTTTGTTTAATGCCTTTCTATCCTTAGCAAGTTTGTCTTTATCAATAGCTTTTCCTATAAATGGTATATCAGCAATGGCTTCTTTAAAACTTAAAAAAGAATCTTGCATTCCTCTTAAAGCTTTTTTAATGCTTGTTTTAATAATTGATATAGATACACTTGCAGTTTCTTTCATTTCTGAAAAAAACGCTCCTGTTGCTTTACTAAGAAATGTTAATGCATTTAAAATTCCTGTTAACGCTTGTACAAAAAACCTTGATATTTTACTAAAAACACCTTGCCCATCTTCTAATGATAATAAGAAACCTTCCCAAGCCGAACTTAATTTAGTAGTATCACCCTGTAAATTATCAAGTCGAATGTCTGCCATTGCTTGCGCAGCTCCACCAGAATTTTCTAAAGTTGTTGTTAATTTATCAATTGCTTCTTCGCTATTAGCTAAATTCAAAAGAGATTTTGCGCCAATTTCACCAACTAATTCTTGAGCAACTCCCAGTTTATCTGTGCTGTTATTTACTTTGCTATAAGCTTCTTCAAAAGTTAAACCCTTTTTATTTAGCTCACTCATTACTTTACTTAATCCAGTACCAGCTAAACTTCCTTTAACACCATTGTCAGCCAAAACACCAAGCAACCCAGCAGTTTCTTCTATTGATTTACCAGTAGCCCTTGCAATAGGAGCAGCCATTTTTAAAGATTCTGTTAACAATCCAAAATCTAAAGAAGATGAACTTGTACTTTTAGCCAATACGTCAACAACCCTTTGCGTGTCTGTTGCTTGTAAACCAAAAGAGTTAACAACTGAACCAGCCAGCGTTGCAGCTTGTGCCAAACCTACTTCCAAAGATGCAGCTAAATCCAAAGTGGCTTCTGTTGCAGCTAATATTTCAGGCGTTGTTTTACCAAGTTTAGCATATTCAGTTTGTAATTGCGCAACTTCTGATGCTGTAAATTGAGTTGACGAACCAAGTTCTTTTGCCGAGTTTGATAATTGTTCTAATTCTTCATTAGATGCGCCTGAAACGGCTTTTAACGTTGATAATTCTTTGCTAAACTCAGATCCTTTTTTAGTTGCAGCAGCAAATAAACCAGCTAATGCTCCAGCAGCAACAAGAAACAAACCGATTCCAGATGATGCAAGTGCTACTTTTAAAGTTTTAAATCCTGTTACTATTCTTTGTATTGGGGCTGGTAAAGCGTTTAAAGCTCCACCCATAGAATCTAAACTTTTGCTTGCATCTTTAGAAACTTTTTCAGTTGTTTTGCCTAAATTTTTAACATCTTTTTCCCCTTGCTTTACTGAAGATGTTTTTGTTTTTATATCTACTGTATAATTAATTGTTTTCATCTTCTTAATCTTAATTGGTTAAATGCTTCTTTAAATGTAATTGGCAACTTGTTAAGCCCTAATGCAATTTTTATATGCTTATCGTATAACTTATTTTCTTTACAAAATTCTAATGCTTCTAATATTGTTTTCATTATGTAGGTTCGTTTAATAATTCAAATGATGTTTCACCGCTTTGTAGCTTAGTAGTCATTTTATTAATTGTATAAGCTCTTGTTCCAACAATAATTAAATCATCTAATGTTAAATTCAATAATACTTTTAATGGTAGTATTGCAGAAAATTTAAAAATTCTTGTTCTTTTGTTAAATACTCTTGTAATATAATTTTGATAATACAATTGAAATAAACTATTTGTATTGCCACCATAATCAGTAAGTGTATAAGTATTTATTTCACTACCAAAGTTTAGATTATATGTAGGTGCTGTTGTGCTTGTTCCAAGTTCGCTGTACATGCTCGGTATCCAATAATCATCTAAAGTTGAATTTGTTCCTGTTGGACATAATGCACCATAAGTTTCTGGTCTTGTACTATCTAAAAAATTAATTGATGTTGTTGCATTTTCTTGATATATGCCATAAAACAATAATGGCTTGCCAATACTTGGTTTTAATTCAGCATCTATAAAACTACCAATTTGAACAGTTGTAAATGCACCGCTTGTTCTGTCTTGCAACCTTTCAAACAACATATGTTCAAAAGGTAATTTAATTTGATATATGCTTTTTTTACTTGCATCACTTATGTAATTTAATTCACCATATTTCTGGTTATTAGCATTAAAAAAAGTTTCTGCTAAAATGCTTTTAGGTGCTGCGTATTCAAAATCAACTTCACTGAATGGTATTGTTTCACCAACTGTATGTTCATTTGTTTTAACAAATTCAGTTATATTAAAAGTATCTCCACCAGCATAAAAACTGTCTAAAGTTTTAATTACTATTTCACCATTAAAATTTGTAAAAGCAGTTAAATTAAATTGCCTGAATAAACCATTTAAAAAATCTTTAATTTTTAATTTTGGCATCTGTTCTGTTATAACAACATATTTATCTTGTGGTTGTAACGTTGCAGAGCTACTTGTAAAAGTTGCTGTATTATTATAAGTTGTTGTAGTGCCATCATTAGTTACAAAACTTACCTTTCTATTAATAATAAATTTTGCTTGAAACTGTATAGAAGATTCAGAGCTTAATCTTCCTACCCATTGAATACCATTAAAAATATCATAAGCAAAAAGCACATCATTATCTAAACCATTTGCAGTACCAATTTCTAATGTAACAGAACTTGTTCCTGAATTGTTTTGACTTATTGCAAAAGATTGCCAGTTGTTAGCGCGTACAATTTCTAAATCATATTCAACACCAGTATATGCGCCAGCTGGAACAACTTCAAAAGTAATTGTTGTTTCATCTTCTGTTACAGTAACGCCACTATTAATATATTTTTTCCATAAGAATATGCCAGTATTCAAAGTAAAATAACCATACAGATTTGCTGTATTTGTTAGCTCGGTACAATTACCAGAACAAGAATATGTATCACTATTACCAACCCAAGTTCCAGCAGTTACCATCTTACCTTTTTCTCTATGTAACCACATAAACAAATTATTCATTACAGCAGAATCAAAAAATTCACCTGTTTTAAAAGTGATATTATATTGCTGTTCTATCGCTTTTATAATGTGCTTTATTAATATAGCTGGTTTTAAATCTTCTGTTAAAACCCCCCTTTGTTGATGGTGCGATGAATGCGTGCTAATATTTAAACCAGTATCCATATTATTAGTACCATCATAAATATAACTTTGTGAGTGCGCAATTAATGGATATATAATTGCATCGTTATAAGCTACAGAATCAACAGTAAAGTTTAATCCATTTTCTAAGCCGTCTTTTACATTAGTTAAATTACCACTATGATTAAAATTGTTTAACCAAACTAAATCTGATAATTGGTCTTCATTAATAAGATTTTTAAAATTAACTGTATCGCCAAAGAATGTTACTTTATACATTGATGGCTCGTTCTGTTTCATTACAACTTCATTCAATTGTATTTTACCAAACCTAAAATGTAAGTGGTTTAATTCTATTCTTGATTGACAAAATATATTAGCATCAAACCCATCTATATCTGGGTTGTACCAATGTTTAAAAATCTTGTTATTTGTTTTGCTTGCTGGTAAATTAAATGTCCTTGAATAGTCAGTAAATAATTTATCTATATCGCTTACATCCTGTATAACCTGAGTTAAAGAAATAAGTTCTGCTTCCATTAAATCAACTCTAACAAAATCTTGCGTGTCTGATGATGTTCTTAACTGCGGTTGTATATATAGAATTAATTGCTGCATTATCTAATGTTGTTAACTAAGCTAAATGACTTTTCAAAATTCATTGTGTAATTAATTAACCTATCATTTAAACC
>Ga0181406_1000518_pt1 | contig 14591 bp, 19 predicted proteins | sample 29SPOviralmetaG_FD_130135 | JGI IMG/M metagenome (GOLD analysis project Ga0181406, IMG submission 130135) | Marine viral communities from the oligotrophic San Pedro Time Series (SPOT) site, San Pedro Channel, CA, USA - 29 SPOT_SRF_2011-12-20 | ecosystem: Environmental > Aquatic > Marine > Strait... | reverse complement strand
GATAAGTAGAAAAAGACATAGCACCACCAAAGAGAAGTAGTTTTTATGAAAAGTTGCTGGATAAAATGGAAATCGGACACAGTGTGTTTGTTACTAAAGACCAATACGAACCCCTGCGTTACCGCTTTAGAAAAAGGAAATGGCCAATGATGGTCAGATCTAAAACTGTTGATGGTGTAGTTGGGTACAGAATATGGCGAATATAAAAAAATTTATTTTATGGGTTGACAGAAAATGAAAGACGATATTAAAATCTTCTCAACAAACACAGACTGTACAGAAGTAAAGCTAGCTTTACAGCAAAGTTTACAGAAAAGTATACAAGCTTTACAGTCTAATCCTAAAAATAATATTGTAAAAGAAAAGACAGACTGTACAGCTAGCTATACAGTAAAGTCTACCTTGGCTAACCTTGGCAAGATTACAAATTACCATTACAAAAAAGCTATACAAAAACGCAAAGAAGATGAAGTTCAATGGCGTGAAGCAAAAGTTTTAAAAAAATTGCGTATGACTTATAGCATTAGTGATTATAAAGATTTCTTTAATGCTTATTGCAGAGCATCATCGTTTGAACGCAGAGATGTTATTGATAATTTGTTTAAGAAGCTTGGCCTATGATGGATGTAGTACAGCTTAATGATTTGTTCTTTGAAGCAGCAGAAACAGACAGACGATTACCGCCAGCCATTCGTAAACAGAAATTGACAGCATGGCCTGAGTACCCAGTAGATTGGCATGGGTATGGTTGGACGCAACAAGGTGAAACATTAACCAAAGCAACAGCAGAACAGATTAGTCGGTTTGACCTGGCATTACAGTATTGTTTGCAAATGCCTTTGGAAGATAGACGGTTAGTCTGGGCAATTGCACATAGTGCAGCGTATCGTTACCGTGGGGCGCAGTGGACGAAGATTGGACGCCTAATGGGTTTTAAAGATAAGCGCATTGTTAAAAGAAAATATGAGGAAGCATTGGTTAAATTGTATTATAAATTGAAAAATGATTTCCCAAATGCACCTAAATAATGTATGTTTTCTTTAAGATTGCACTACATATAGTGTAATACATATTTCCTCCCAAGAAATATAATTGGTAACTGGCAGATCAGCTTAAACCCTTTCTAACTAATAATACGACTATAAAAGCTGGTCTGTCTTTTTTTTGCAGGCATTATGAAAAAAGTAACAAAGAAAATAATGGAAGAGATTAGCAATCGTTTAGCCAATGGTGATAGTTTGGTTAAGATTTGTAAGTCAGAAGATATGCCTTCATACAGAACTGTAACAAGAGCAGTACAAGGTGATGAAGAGATGTGGGATTTGTATCGTAGAGGGCGTGTCTTACAAGCTGAGTATTTTTCAGATCATATAAATGATTTAGCAACAGAGCCTTTGCCAACTGGTGAAGAAGTAGATAATCGTATTTTAAATGCAGAGGTACAGCGTAGACGATTAGAGATTGATACGTTGAAATGGACGCTGGCAAGAATTCAGCCGTATGGTTTAAGAGATAAGAAAGAAGATGCCAATGCTAACATGGGTAGCATTACATTGTCATGGGCAAATGGTGAAGTAACAGCTAATGGATCTTAGTGACAAAGAACAGAACCTTATTAAGTATCATAGGGAAGTATTAGCTAATAAAGATCACATGATTGAAGATGGTGCATTAACTTCTATTTACATTGTTGGTGTGACCAATCCTGCTAATGGCAGAATATACAATGTTCCAGGATACTTTGACGGTAAGATACAGTCAGACAAAAATGCAGCAGACAGAGCAAACAGCATTGGTTGGGATAAGTTTCCTAGCTATGAAAGTGGTGAGCAAGCAGACAGAGCAGCAGAGAAGCTTCATAAGATTATTGAGCAGGATGGCGTAGAGTTTATGTCATTGTTAACACAATCCAGAGGAGTAGAGAATGGGCAGGGGCAGACCGAAGAAGAACAAGGACAGTTCAGACGATCTGAAGAAAGCTATAATTCAGGGCAAGATATTGAAGAAGACCAAGAGCAGATCTCTCAGCTTCTTCCAATGGTTAAATAAAGTTTTAGGACTAAAGAAAGGTTTAGGTAGTGATGTACGGTAAGCCAATTAAAAAGACAAAGAAATCCAAGAAAAAGAAGAAAGGTAAGTAATGTCACTTTACAAAAATATTCATGCTAAGAGAAAAAGAATAGCAGCAGGCAGTAAAGAGAAGATGCGTAAACCAGGATCTAAAGGCGCACCAACAGCTAAGACTGCTAAGAAGAGATGAGAGACTACAAACAAGAGTACAGTAGTTATCATGGTAAGCCTGACCAAGTTAAGCGTAGGTCTAGTCGTAACAAAGCTAGACGTAAGATGTCAGCGTTGGGTAGAGTCAGCCGTGGTGATGGCAAGGATGTCGATCATCGCGATGGCAACCCAATGAACAATGGTAGTGGTAATCTGAGTGTGCTGAGTAAGAGTAGGAATAGGCGTAAGAGGTAGGGATATTGTATATATATAACGCCCTGCCTGACACAGCTACGCGCGCAAGGCAGGCACCCCTCGACAAAATATTTTTGACCGCCTTCATAGTTCGGTAACCATTTGGTCTAAGGTCTTTGTGTATCAATAGGTTGGCTGGATTTAAATTAATATTGTACCCAAAGTGTACCCAAAACAGAGTGCTAAATTCCTACGCGCACCCCATACCACCCCCAAAGTTGGGCGCAGGATGTAGTATCGATATATAGCCTTTATAGGAGTGTCTTACACACATGCAGATTGTCATTCCATACAATCCAAGAAGATTGCAAGCAGAGTTGCATTCAAACTTGGACGCTCACAGATGGGCGGTCGTTGTATGCCATCGTAGAATGGGCAAGACGGTTATGGCCGTTAACCATTTATTGAGGGCAGCAATACTGTGTGAAAAGCCTAGTCCAAGGTATGCTTATTTGGCGCCAACGTATAGGCAGGCAAAGAGTGTTGCCTGGGATTATTTAAAGCAGTTTGCTGGCGCTATACCGAACGTGAAGTTCCATGAAACTGAATTGCGGTGTGATTTACCTAATGGCGCTAGAATTAGTTTGTTAGGTGCTGAGAATCCAGATTCCTTGAGAGGGATTTATTTGGATGGATGTTTTATGGATGAGGTTGCTGATATGCCTGAGAGCGTTTTTCCTGAAGTGATCAGGCCAGCGTTATCAGATAGGGGCGGTTTCTGTTATTTTGTAGGAACCCCTAAAGGCCAAAATATGTTTTTCGAATTATATGAGCAGGCGCTTCAGAGTGATGAATGGTTAACAGCTATTCACAAAGCGAGTGAAACAAAGATTGTAGCTGCGGATGAATTGGAAAGCGCAGCGCAGACAATGACGGTGGACCAGTATGCGCAGGAATATGAGTGTAGTTGGGTTGCCAATGTACCAGGGAGTATCTTTGGAAAAGAAATGGAAGCGGCGATGGAGAGTGGCCGTATTTGTAATGTTCCTTATGATCCTACCAGCAGGGTTGATACCTTTTGGGATTTAGGTGTTGGTGATTCTACCGCGATTGTGTTTACGCAGTCTGTTGGAAGGGCGGTTCATGTTATTGATTGTTATGAAGCAAGGGGCGAAGGTTTGCCACATTATGTAAATGTTCTTCAAAAGAAGGATTATTTATATGGTGATCATTTTGCACCGCATGACATTGAAGTCAGAGAACTAGGCACTGGCAAATCCAGAAGGGAAATTGCTTGGGATCTAGGATTAAATTTTAGAGTTGTTCCTAAGTTACCTTTAGAGGATGGTATTCATGCTGCACAGATGCTTATTCCACGCGCGTGGTTTGACGCAGAGAAATGTAAGTTATTGCTCAACGCGCTTAGACAGTACCATAGGGCATATAATGAAAAGAATAGGGCGTTTCGTTCATCACCAGTGCATGATTGGTCTTCACATTTTGCGGATGCATGGCGGTATTGTTCGATTGGTATTCAGGAAGTTAAGAGTGATGGCAGGCCGCCGCAATTAATGGCCAATAATAATTATAACCCTTTTGATCAGTTAGGAGTTTCATAATGGGATTTTTAAAAGCACCAGCGCCACCAGCGCCAGTACAACAGACAGCGCCAGTACAACCAGACCCAGTTATTACACCATCTGCTGTAAAAGAAACAAAGAATGTTACTAAAGGAACAGCGGTTAAAAAAGGACAATCAGCAGCACTTGTTACTGGTGGTCAGGGATTAATGACAGAAGCGCCAACACAAGTTCCGACTTTGTTAGGGCAAAATAAGGTATCATATTAATGGCAGATGATAAAAGGGCAGCTTTATTATTAAAGCGGTTCCAATCACTACAGACGCAGCGTTCAAACTGGGAAAGTCATTGGCAGGATATAGCTGACTTTATTGTGCCTAGGAAGGCTGACATCACCAAGAAAAGAACTGGTGGAGATAAACGCACCGAATTAATTTTTGATGGTACTGCAATCCATGCTGCTGAATTAATGGCAGCATCACTGCATGGAATGTTAACCAATGCATCAACACCGTGGTTTCATTTACGGTTCACAAATGAGGAGTTTGAAAGCGATGACTCAGCTAAAGAATGGTTACAATCAGCAACCGATGTAATGTATCAGGAGATACATCGGTCTAATTTCCATGAAGCCATCCATGAACTCTATTCTGACTTGGTTACTTTTGGCACTGCTGTTATGTTTGTTGACGCAGATAATCCAGTCAAAGGTACAAATTTTTCAAGTACATTGCGATACAGCACACGCCACATTGCAGAATGTTATCTGTCAGAAGACGAGCAGGGGCGCGTTGATACTATATATCGAGAATTTAAATTAAGTGCCAGATCTGTTGTAAAGCAATTTGGTGAAGAAAATATCGGAAAAAATATTGCAAAAATATTTAAAGAGGATCCGCATGAATTAATTACGCTGTTGCATATTGTTATGCCTAGAGATGAACGCGACAAGTTGAAAATTGATGCAAAGAATAAACCGATCGCTAGTTTATATATGGATCCAGAAGATAAAATAATATTATCCGAAGGTGGTTATGACGAAAACCCATATTTATGCCCACGGTATTTAAAAGCATCTTTTGAGCAGGGTTATGGAAGATCTCCTGCGATGAACAGCCTTTCAGATTGTAAAATGTTGAATAAAATGTCTGAAGTAACAATCAGGGCAGCACAATTACATATTCATCCGCCGTTAATGGTTCCAGATGATGGGTTCCATTTGCCAGTAAGAACGATTCCTGGTGGTCTTAACTTCTACAGAAGTGGAACTCGTGACCGTATAGAACCACTCAATATCGGTGGTAACAATCCAGTTGGTCAGGAAATGCTTGAACAGCGAAGGCAGGCCATTCGTGCAGCGTTTTATGTCGATCAGTTGATTTTAGGCAATGCCCCAGGCATGACAGCTACAGAAGTTATACAAAGAACTGAAGAAAAAATGAGATTGCTAGCGCCAGCGCTAGGAAGGCTCCAAGCAGAACTGCTGCATCCTTTGGTTAATCGAACTTTTAACCTACTGGCAAGAAAGAAAATGTTTGCGCCTGCACCAGAATTTATGGGTAACGGTGAGATTGATATTGAATATGTATCACCGCTGGCAAAAGCACAGCGTTCAGGTGATGTTCAGTCAGCCATGCAGTTATTCCAGTTTCTTGCACCGCTTATGCAAATTAATCCTGGTGTTGTTGATTACATTGATATTGACGGTCTGGCAGAACATATCATTAAAGTTACAAATATTCCTGCAACTGTTGTACGCGGTCAGCAGGAAGTAGAAACGCTTCGCGAACAAAGAAAAGCGCAGGAAGCACAACAAGCAGAAATGCAGCAAGCGATGATGACCGCTGAAGCTGCAAGCAATGTAGCGCCAGCATTAAATGCAGTTGATAAAGCTAGTCCAGAAACGCAAGAAGGAATAGCGGCACTGATTGGTCAAGGTGGATAATGACACCAGAACAATTAAAAATTAATTACAAAGAATTGTTTGGCAAAAAAGAAGGTGAGATAATTCTAGATGATTTGGGAAAAAGGTTTGGCATGACCAGCACAACTTTTGTTCCAGATAGCAATGAAACAATTTTCAGGGAAGGGCAGCGTTCTGTATTGCTGTTTATTCAGGGAATGATAACCAAGAAAGATTTAACACAACAAGAGGAGTAACTACATGGCTGAAGATCAGGTAGCGGAAGCCCCAGCAGAAGAACCAGCAGGACAAGCACCGTCTGTAGCAGAAAGTCAAGATTTTGATTTTAGGCAGCATTTAAGTGATGAATTAAAAGATCACGCAAGTTTATCGACATATAAAGATATTAATTCAATGGCCAAGTCTTTGGTCAATGCCCAGAAAATGGTAGGTGCAGATAAAGTTGCAATACCAGGGAACTGGGCAAATGAAGATGATTGGAGCCAAGTTTATTCAAAGCTTGGAAGACCTGACGAAGCTTCAGGATATACTTTAGATGGTGGTGACGGTGCTGTTGATGAAAATGTAGAACGCTTTAAACAAATGGCGTTTAATGCAGGATTAAACACAAATCAGGCACAAAAATTACTCAATGAGTATAATGCATGGGCAACCGAAGGACAAAATGCACCAGAAGAAGATTTAAAACAGAAGCAAGTAGCTGTTGAAACCAATCTAAAAACTGATTGGGGCGATCAATATGATCGAAGAATGGCGCAGGCTAATGAAGTTCTGGAACAATTTGGAAGCAAAGAATTAGCGGAAATAGATTTAGGCGGCGGCGCTCGACTTGGTGACAATGAAACGCTTATTAAATTGTTTGCTGACATTGGTCATTTTATGCATGAGAAAATTGGCGAAGATAATTTTAGCGGCAGGGAAAGCGAACCTGGTTTAAGTGATGGTGATGTTAATCAAACCATTGCAAAATTGACTGCACCGAATATGCCGTATTGGGATAAAATGCATCCATCGCATGAATTTGATGTTGAAGAAGTTTTAAGACTCAGAGGATTGCTCAATGGAGAATAAGGAATTAAGACTAGAATGTCTTAAACTGGCTGTAAGTTATGGATCAATACAAAATATAAAAGATCCAGTAGAACTTGCAAAAACCTACCTTAAATGGGTAGTAGAAAAATCTGTAGATAAGGACAAAAGACCCCCTACAGCGAAAGCCTAACGTAAGGACGATTAGCTGGCGCAACCAGCAGTATACCCCTTTTTAAGGATAAGTAGACGAAAATTTTCACAAGTAACTTTAACTAGAAATATAGGAGAATTTAAAATTTCTACTCAGGTAACAACAGCGTTCGTGAATCAATTTTCGGCGAACGTACAGATGCTTTCACAGCAGATGGGATCTCTATTGCGATCAGCAGTAGATACAGAAACTGTCAATGGTGAGAAGGCATTTTTTGATCAGGTTGGATCCGCAGCCGCAGTTCTTAGAACCAGCAGGCATATGGATACGCCCATAATTGATACCCCCCACTCAAGGCGTCAGGTCACATTATCCGATTATGAATACGCGGATCTGATCGACTCAAGCGACAGAGTGCGGTTATTGATTGACCCAACATCAACTTATGCTAGAGCAGCAGCGGCTGCTATGGGCAGAGCAATGGACGATGTCATTATTGCTTCTCTTCATGGTGATGCTAAAACTGGTAAAGAGGGTTCTACAACAACCTCTTTTCTAGCTGGAAACAAAATCGTTCACGGTTCTGCTGGTCTAACAATTGCAAAATTAGTTAGTGCAAAGCAAATCTTGGACGCTGGTTCAGTTGATCCATCAATTCCAAGGTACATTGTTTGTTCACCAAAACAGATTTCTGATTTGTTGAATAACACCACTGTAACTAGCGCAGACTATAATACAGTTCGCGCTCTTTCTCAGGGAATCATTAGCGATTTCGTTGGATTTAAATTCATCGTATCGAATAGATTGCCAGTGGACACAAACAGTGACCGAAGAGTTTTTGCTTGGGCGCAAGATGGGATGAAATTAGCAGTTGGTAAAGAGCCAATGGCTAAAATTTCTGAGCGATCCGACAAATCATATTCAACCCAAGTCTATTACTGTCAGTCCGTTGGCGCTACGCGAATGGAAGAAGCGAAAGTAGTAGAAATAGCATGTTCAGAATAGGAGATTAGATTATGGCTACAGTATATTCTGCACAAAAGACTAAATGGAATCAAAACATTCCATCAGAAATGATTAAACCAAATGAATTAGGTGGTAGATTAAGGGTTGCTTATGGCCTTTATGAAGCTTCCAGTTTGGCTTCTGGTGATGTTATTGAGATGTTTAACTTGCCCAATGGTGCAAGGATTCTTAAAGGTGAACTCGTTCATGATGCAATGGGAAGTTCCACAACGCTTTCAGTAGGCCATGCGGCTTATGCAAACAGCGCTGGTACAACTGTTGCTCTTGATGTTGACGAATACAAAGCTGCCGCAGCTTCTACAAGTATCACAACTGTAGATATTGCAGCAACTTCAGCATTAGGTAGAAACAGCGTTGTTGACGCAAATGAAGACGGTATTCCAATTACCGTAGTCATGGGTGGCGCTGCTGGAACTGGCACCGTTGAATTAGTAATGTACTACGTTACTGATTAAATAACCCTAAGGAAGAGGTTGCGCATGACCTCTTCCTTTTTTAATTTAATTTTAAAATAATTAAGGTTTTAATTATGGCATCAGATGTAGATATTTGTAATTCTGCGCTCAAGATGATTGGCGCAAGTAATATTTCTGCTTTGACAGAAGATAGCAAGACAGCAAGAATTTGTAATCAGAGATATACATTTATCAGAGATGCTGTTTTTAGAAGCCACCCTTGGAACAGTTTAATAAAGCGTGTTACTTTAGCACCTGATTCCACAACCCCAGAATTTGATTTTTCTTATCAATTTACACTCCCTACAGATCCATATTGCTTGCGTGTTTTAAGTTTGCAGGACAATGATACCGTTCATACAATTGAAGGCAGGAAACTGCTCGCAAATGAAAGCACTGTTAAATTAAAATATGTTGCGCGTATTGTTGATACGAATGAGTATGACCAGTTATTAATCGAAACTTTATCTGCGCGTTTAGCTGCTGACATAAGTTTTGCATTGGTTAACAGCACTAGTTTAATGCAGCAAATGGAAGCGATGTATGATAGTAAAATTAGGGAAGCGCGCTTTGTTGATGCGACAGAAGGCACCCCAGACAATATTACAAACCTAACTGATAAAACGTATCAGGAAGGCGATCTATTTATTGCTTCGAGATTTTAAATGCCTAAAGTTACTGGTGCAAAACAAAATTTTACCGCTGGTGAATTAACGCCCAGATTGCATGGTAGAACCGATCTTGGACGGTATCAGAATGGCGCTAAAACATTAGAGAATTTTTTAGTCCAGCCGCATGGTGGTGTTACCAGAAGACCAGGAACAAAGTTTGTCAAAGAGGTTAAAACAAGCGCCAACCAAACAAGGCTAATACCTTTTCAGTTTAATGTTGATCAGGCGTATATTATTGAATTTGGAAATGAGTATATTCGATTTTATAAAGATGGTGGAAACATTGTTTCAGGTGGTAGTCCAGTTGAAGTAGCTACACCTTATTTAACAGCAGAATTGCCTGACATTGTCTTTGCGCAAACAGCAGATCTTATGTACATTGTACATCCAAACCATGCGCCAAGAAAATTGACAAGGACAAGTCATACAGCTTGGACATTAACAGTGGTTGATTTTTATTTTGGTTCTTTTTTAGCTGAAAATACAACAACAACCACAATTAGAACTGGTGGTGTTGAAGGTGATGTTTCAGTTATAGCTTCAGCAGATTTGTTTGTATCAACTGATGTTGGGAGATTAATACGATTTAGACAATATGGCCATGATGGTTATTTAAAAATAACTGGCTACACAAGCGCAACTGTTGTAGCTGGAACTGTACAACCTAACAACGAAGATTTTGCTGGTGATGATTTACTAGTTCCATCTTATACTGCAAGCACTTTAAGCGCGCATGAAGGTGATCCAAGCAGTACTGGTTTAGAACATAACGACAGATTTCAAGATACTGCTGGTGAATTTTTAAACAAAGGTTTTAGATCTGGTAGTTTTATTGGCACTAGTAGTTTTTCAAATGCTGCAAATAATAAAACTGGCGATAATAAATTTCATGTCGTTGATGCAACAGATACAGTACTAACTATTGCACCAGCATTTGATTTAGTTGATGAAGCTGCTGGCAGTAGCAGAAGTATTTTTGGTTTTCGTTTTGCAAACAACATATGGAATAATTGGTCTTTAGGGGCATGGTCAGGTACAACTGGGTACCCAAGGACGGTTGCTTTTTATGAACAGAGATTGGTGTTTGGCGGTACAGCGACAGAGCCGCAGACATTGTGGTTTTCAGCATCTGGTGATTATGAAAATTTTAGACTTGGAACAGACCCAACAAGCGCGTTAACGTATACGATTGGTTCTAATCAAGTTAATGTTATCCGCTATCTGTCATCATCAAACCAGTTGCTGGTTGGAACAAGTGGCGGTGAATTTGTGGTTAGAGCGTCAGGGCGAGATACCCCATTAACGCCAACAGACACACAGATTAAGCAAACAACAACTTATGGGTCTTCAACTACCCAGCCTTTGCAAATTGGTAATTCTACATTGTTCCTGCAAAGAGCAAAAAGAAAATTAAGAGAGTTTGTCTATAATAATGATGTAGCAAGTTATACAGCGCCTGACATGACCATTTTGGCAGAGCATATATCAGAAGGTGGTTTGTCTGAAATGGCCTACCAGCAAGAGCCAGATTCCAATGTCTGGGCAGTGCGTTCTGATGGTGAATTAGTATGTATGACATACCGCAGGGAAGAACAAGTTGTTGCATGGCATCGTCATATTATTGGTGGTGTATTTGGCAGCGGCAATGCGGTTGTTGAAAGTGTTGCAACGATTCCTGGTGACTTAAATGAGGATCAGGTTTGGGTTATTGTTAAAAGGACAATAGGCGGCGCAACAAAAAGATATGTTGAGTATTTATCAAATTTTGATTTTGGCACCAGCGCAGAGGATGCTTTCTTTGTCGATAGCGGCCTGACTTATTCTGGATCAGCAGCTACGTCAATTTCTGGTTTAGATCATTTAGAAGGGCAATCAGTTGCTATACTTGCCAATGGTGCAACGCATCCAAATAAAACGGTTTCCAGTGGTGCAATTAGTTTAGATTTTTCTGTTACAAAAGCGCAAATAGGACTGCCTTTTACAAGCACTTTAGAAACTTTAAAGTTTGATGGTGGGTCTGCTTTAGGATCATCGCAGGGTAAAATAAAAAGAATTAACGATATTGTTGTAAGATTATTTAGAACGGTTGGATTAAAAGTTGGTACTAGTTCAACTAATGTTGATACGGTTCCATTTAGAACATCATCATCAGCAATGGACACAGCATTATCTATGTTTAGTGGTGATAAGATAATAGAATTTAAAGGCGGTTATGATGAAGATGCTACCTTTGTTATTTTGCAGGATCAGCCATTACCTATGACGGTATTGGCTATATTCCCAACATTAACAGTGTATGATAAGTAATTGCAATTAATCGGTTTTATGGCAGACCATGCCAATGCTATTATTCAAGATGGTTTAAACGATAATCGCAATATGCCGCCTATTCAGGTAAGCCAGTTTGTTGAAGATATGTGTAATGAAAACGCAAGTTTTACTTTCGTTATTGATGATGAATTAGTGGCGTGTGCTGGTGTTTATCCAGTGTGGGATGGTCTGGGTGAAGCATGGTTTTTAGCCAGCCATCGAATATTTAAAAATCCAATTACTGTGTCCAGAGCAGTACGCCAAGGATTAAAAAAAATAATGGACGAAAATAATTATCACCGCGTTCAGGCTCATGTAAATGGTGAATGGTCAAATGCTCGAAGATGGGCAAAGTTGATGGGCATGGAAGAAGAAGGTGTAATGAAAAAATTTAGTCCAGATAAAATAGATTTTATACGTTTTGCAAAGGTAATATAATATGGCAGATCCAGTAACAGCAGGATTATTGATAGGCGGAATGGCGGCAACAGCCGTAGGAACTAGTCAAGCAGCCAAAGGTGCCAGACAAGCTGGTGATTATAATTATGGTGTTGCTAAAAGAAATGAAAAGGCTGCACAGCAAAAAGCTAAATTAGTTAAATTAATGGCTGAAAGAGATGTCATTGATTTTAGAAAACAGTTTAGAGTTTTAAACAAAGCTACTGCACAACAATTTATGAAAAGCGGAATTGTGGCAACAAGTGGAACCGCCCTTGAAGTTCAAATGGCTAACGCTATTGAAGCTGAAAAAGACATACAAAGAATGAAATACAATGCAGAAGCTGATGCAAGTGAAATACGCGAAAAGGGTGTTAATGAGCGTTTAAGAGGTGAACTGGCATTGTATGAAAGCAAAGTTCAAGCACAGAATATAAGAATGAAAGGCATTGGGAGTTTATTAGGCCAAGGCGCTCAACTAAAACCCTATATATAATATGAAAGTTCCAACATATACATCACAAGTTAAGCTTACCAGATCTGGCGGAAGCGGTTTTCTTTCTGCAAGAATGAACCCAAACACTGCTGCATCAAGTGGTGGCACAATTGCTACTATTGGAAGCGAAATATTTGATTTAGGTATAAAAAAACTTGATATAGAAGCTAAATCCCAAGTTAACAATGCTGCGTTATCTTTAGAGCAGGAACTTTATGAAATTACAGAAAAAAATAAAAATAATTATTTACAGCCATTAGCCGCTGAAGAATTGGTTGAAAAGCAAATTAAAGCTACTATAAAAAAATATAATTCTGGAAAAGTTACTGATGGTTCTGGGTCTTCATTATTATCTAATAAAAAGGCACTTTCATCTTTTCCATTAAAAGCACAAGAACTGGCCAGTAAATATCTTATCGATTTTAAGAAAGAAAATAACAAGCTTATTGTTGAATTAAATAAAAACCTATTATCAGAGCAAACTGACAATGCAATTAATGTCGTAACAAATTTTAAACTAACAGATTATGACAGACTACAAGCATATAATAATATTTTTAACGAAGAAAAAAATATTTTAAAAGATGCTGTTATAAAAGGTGATATAAACACAACAGAATATTTAGAAAGAATAGATAAAAGTCTTGAAAATGTTGTCATTGGCACAATGGAAAAACTCATGCAAAATTCAGATGATGCGTTTGGCGTTGCTATGGCATTTAGTGAAGGAAATATTCCAGACGTAGTAATGCAGAAAGCACTTGGTATTCTAGATAAAACCAAAAAACTATCACTCACCAAAAGTTTGATTACGCTTGCTAATTCTATCGACAAACAAAAAGATGACGCTATAAAAGAAAACGAACTTAGAATTGAAAAAGACAAACTTAATATATATAATTCTATCTTTAATGGTGACTATGACGATCCTCTACATAAAGCCAAAGTTGATGCTAATGTTAAATTGCTAAAAGGCTTAAATTATTTTGATCCAGCAAAACTCAACTCTTTGAATAATTATTTCAAAATGTATGCTCCTCCAGAAGAAAAAGAAGTACCGCTAAAATCAAAACAAACTACTTTAAATATGCTTTATCAAGCTGATTTAGACGGTGAATTATCGATAGAACTTGTAACAAATAGTTTAATGGACCTTATTCAAAAGGACAGAGATTATTTTATGAAGCGAGCAGTTACAGAGTTTGATGGACAAATTTCTGAAGCCGAAAATGCGGCAAAAACTATTATTGCTTCTTCAATGAAATATGAAAAATATAAAGATGGCATTGATGCTTTGTCTAAAGCTGCCAGCGCTCAATATCATTCTGCTATAGGAGATTTTACCAGATGGCTTACTTCAAATGGTAAAAATGCTAGTTATGAAGAAATAATTGATAAAGCAGAAAAAATTATTACAAAAAATCAAGAACCATTAAAAGCAATTATTCAAAACGAATTTGATAGAAGAGTTGTTCTAATGATGAGTAGTCCAATAATGGATGGCGCAGATTTTGATCCGCCTGATGGCAATAGATATAAAAGTTTATTAAATTTTTTTAAAAAACCAGAAACAATTAAAAAAATGCAGAGTAATGCATTGTTAATGAGTTTCTATAACAATCTTATGGAATTTGCTACTGAGGATGTTAAATGAGCGATTACGAAGCAGAACAATACAATAAGTATATTATTGGTAGCCTTGCAAACATGGCTAAACCGCCAGTGGACAATACTGACAATATCCCAGTTGATGGCGTTGTTCGTCCTAAAGAAGTTTATGACCAATTGCCAGTTGGTGCAGCAAATGTAAATTCTGCTCTCATGTCAGCCGCTATGGATAATATGCCTTCTAATCTAGTGTCTGGCGCTGCAAGTGTTGGAAGCGATTTATCTAAAGCTATTCCTATAGGCGCTGCTAAAGGTGCTGAAGAAACATTTGATGCAGCAGCAGATATAGCTGGCATTCCTGGTGACTTGTATGGCGCTGGTATGAAATACTTAGGTTTGATGGATCAAGACAAAATGGTTATGGGCGGCAGTAACTCATTAAAAATGGTTTTTGATGCTTACAGTAATTTTGTAAATGACAACAT
>Ga0181406_1000517_pt1 | contig 14614 bp, 15 predicted proteins | sample 29SPOviralmetaG_FD_130135 | JGI IMG/M metagenome (GOLD analysis project Ga0181406, IMG submission 130135) | Marine viral communities from the oligotrophic San Pedro Time Series (SPOT) site, San Pedro Channel, CA, USA - 29 SPOT_SRF_2011-12-20 | ecosystem: Environmental > Aquatic > Marine > Strait... | reverse complement strand
TGAGGAGGTGCTGAACTCATTTATATTATTATATAATAAATTAAATTTAAAATTTAAAAATAAAATATTATAGAAACTATAGAAATGGATAGTGTTTTACCTGAAGTTATTGTCTCTACAGAACCTGAAGAAACTGAAATCTCTGCGGAGATTAATGATATAGATGATAATGACGATATAGATGGTGAAGAAGAAATCATAGAAGTTGAGGAGAAAATTAAAATACCACAAGAAGTTATTTTTAAAGAAGCACCTGAAGTAAAACCAGTAGCAAAAAAGAAAAGAGTTATGAGTGAGAAACAATTAGAAAATTTAAAAAAAGCAAGGGAGAAAAGTAATGAATTAAGAAAACAAAGGAGAGCAGAAAAGGATGCTGAAGTAGAAAAAGTTTTATCACAAAAGAAAGAAGAATATGTAAAAAAGAAAGTAGAAAAAGCAGTATCAAAACAAATGAGAGCAGTAGATAAGGAGCAAGTAATAGTAAATAATGTATCACAAAATATATCAACAGATGATATACAGAATATAGTATCACAATCTATAGCAAAATATGATTCACAGAGACAGACAGAGAAAGCAGAGAAGAAACAGAGAATAGCAGAGGAGAAAGAGAAGGAGAGGATCAATAACACTATAAGGAGAGCACAAGGACAACCACCATCTCTAAAACCTATGGATCAAGGTTATTTTAATAATTGTTTTTAATATGTTAATATATATAATAATCTAATTTTAAACATAGTATCTAATCTTAAACTTATATAGATTTTGAGAATTTATTTGTATGAAATATTATTTTTATTCACGTAGGTTTTATTTTCATTTTTTGATGTAAGTTTAAACATAGTATCTAATCTTAAACATATATTATTATAGATATATTATTATAAATAAATTATAAAATTATATGATTAAAATATTAATTATATTATAAATGAGTGATATTTTAGGTTATGAAAGAGGTGTTCGTTATAGTAATGATAGTTTAATGCGTAATATAGCATTACAAAATGCTATACAAAATAGAAATTTAGAAAATCTTACTAATCATAATGTAGTTGAGAAACAAAATGAAGTTTTAAAAAAAGTAGAAAGTGATAAAGCACAAGAAGGAGGCACCGCTGAAGCAGGTTCTTTTCTTAATGATGCTCGTAATATATATAAAACTGGTAAGCAATTAAATAAAATATATGATGATACTGGTAAAGCAGTTAGAGGTGCTCGTCGTGGAGCATTTTTAAGAGGTGGTGATCAAGCAAGTTTAGAAGGTATGGGTGATGTCCGTGTAGGTGATGCTCCACGAGAATTAGATTTAGGACAAGATACAAGTGATGTAGTAGATGATACACGCTTTGCGAGAGGTGGTAGTGCTGTATCACGTGGTGCTGATCTTTCAGGACAATTAAATTATGGTCGTTCAGCATTAGAGCAGACATTACAAGGTTCAGCACGAGGAGTAGGTGAAGCATTTACTGGGACTAGAGAAACTATAGGTGCTGTAGGTGAAGGTGTTCGTTCAGCACAAATGGGGGACATGAGTGGTATTATGGAGAATACTGCTAAAGCAATAAATTCTACTAAAAATGTGATGAAATCTTTAGATAGTTTAGGTAAAGCAGGTGAAGGATTAGCAGTTGTAAGTGGTGTTAGTGATGTTTTAGATGATGCTGATGGTGGTTTTAATAAATTAAATACTGCTGAAAAAGTAAGTAATGTTGCTGGGATTACTGCTGGTGCGACTGGTCTTGCTTCACTTACATCAGGATTAGAAACTACTGGTGCTATGTTAGATGCTACTGGTATAGGTGCTGAAATCGGTGTAGGATTACAAGTAGCAGGAGGTGTAGCATCAGGTATAGGTGCTATTGCTGATTATGTAGGATCTAAAATGAAACAAGGTAATCAAGTTAAAATTCCTGCTTCTTCTACTATGACACCACAAACTTCTCTTATGAATGCTCCTAAAATTAGTGCTGTTCAGGTAGGAGGTGTCGCATCATCTCAACCTTATTAATTATGAAAAAAATAAAAATATAAAATAATTTTCTAAAGTTATATTATAAAATGTCTTTTTTTGTTGCTGATAATAAAATTCCTATTACTCAAAAATCTATCGGTATTCCTGCTACGAATGGTTTATCATATAATCCGGGACAACAGATAGATTTTTATGTAGATCCACAACAAGTAAAATTTTTTAATCCTAAAAATTCATATCTTTCTTTTGACGTGAAAATACAAATGAAAGGTGATACTACAGGTCAATTAACTCGCCTGATGTTAGATAGTCATATAGGGGCACAATCTTTAATCAAAGAAATACGCATTTTTGACGGATCAAATAACGCTCTTCTGGAGGAGATAGTAGGTTATAATATTAATACTATGGTTAAATATGACTACGAATGTAATGACAGTTTAAGAAATAAACGTGCTTTGAGTGAAGGTGCTGGATATAGAGGCATGAATGAAGGATCACAAGGGACGACTGAAAGTTTCCAGAACTCCGCAATCAATCAATATTCTCGTCCTAATGCTGATACAACGCAATCTGCTTCACTTATTAATGCTTCTTATCAAGATTGTAAAGTATGCCTTCCCCTTAATACTGGTATATTTTCTAATGATAAAATCTTTCCTTGTATGTTGACTTCAGGATTAAGAATTACTATTCTTTTAGAAGATAGTATTAGATGTATCCGTCAAATGGAGGGTGCTATGGTTAATCGTAAAACTCCATTAAATCCATTTATTCACTCAAAGAATGGTTGTGCTACTAATGCTAATGGTTCTTTTTCTGCTGGGACTAATCATAATACTATATATTTAGAAAACTTTAATGGATATACTAATCCTGAGTTCCTACCATTTGTAGTAGGCGAATCCATAGGTTTTTATAAACTGGGGACTGCTGGAGCAGGGACATTTGTAGAAATGAGAGCAGGAGCAGTAGGCACTTACCCAGTAATAACTGAAATAGGATTAGATACTGTTAATGCCAGAACTCTTGTAAAATTAACTACTACTAATTTTAGTTTAACTGCTTCATTAGCAACAAATAGTAATGCTTCACATGTAATTTTTACAAAATCTGCTGATGTAGGGACATTAACTGCTACTTATAAATTAAATAACGTAGAGTTATATTTAGAAGTAGTAGATATGGGTGCTAATTATGAGAATGATATGATGAGAAAAATGAGAGAAGGTGGGACAATAAATTATGATTTCTTATCCGTCACTAATTATAGATATTCTCAATTATCAAGTGATATTGTTGCGAACATACAGATCCCTATTGAGAATAGACGCATGCGTTCTATCCTGTGCGTCCCTACAGATAGTTCTAACTATACACAAGTTCAGGTATTAACTGCGAGTGGGACATATGTAGAAGAAACTATGTCTAATGCTCTTACTGAAGGTCGTTATAGAAATGTAGTTATGAATCAAGATAGATGTGGTCTTGCCGGATGTAGTGATTTTATCACGTCGTATCAGTTCCTATACGATGGAAAACTCCAACCCTCACGTCTCGTGAATTGTAGTAAAACGTCCAGTAAAAAATCTATTTCACAGCAACATCTCATAGAACTTGAGAAAAGTTTATCGTCTGCTAATATCACAGGACAATCTCTTTTAGAATTTAATAGAAATTTTGTTATAGGTCGCTCTCTTACAGCAGGACAAAACGGCACTTATGATGGACGTGGTAAGCAATTCTCTCTACAAGTTAATTATCAAGGCACCGATAGTCCAGCGAAAAACAAGTTGTGGAATTCATTTGTATATCATATTCGTCGTATGGTTATTAAAGGTGATAGTATCATGATTGAGGTATAAATACTTAAAAACATATCAACCATTTAATATAAATGGACGATAAAATAAAAGTAAGAGGTAATTATGAACTATCAACTAAAAAATACAGACAAACATATTTAGGTGCGAAAAGTCATAGAAAAAGTGAATGGAAAACAAAAGGTAATATTATTTTTTACGATTTTGATAAAGATTATGATAGATATTTCACAACTAAAAATTGTGAATTATGTAATACTGAATTTACTAATAAAAATAAAAAGTGTTTAGACCATGAACACTTATCAAGATATTTTAGATGTGTATGTTGTAATAAGTGTAATAATTATTTAGGTAGAATGGATAAAAAAAGATATATATTAAATTTACAATTACATAGATATTTTTTATTAAACAATATATAATGAAGATGACTGTTAAAGCATCTACTAAACCTAACAAAAAGTTAATGGCAATATTCACAAAAGATAATGGTAGAACTAAAACTACACATTTTGGAGCAAAAGGGATGGCGGACTACACTATCACAAAAAATAAAGAACAAAGAGCAAGATATAGACAAAGACATAAAAAAGATTTACAAACTAAAGATCCTACAAGGGCGGGATACTTATCCTATTACATACTGTGGGGCGAAAGCACATCAAGACAAGAAAATATTAAAAATTATAAAAAAAGATTTAATTTATAATAATTATATATAATGTTAAAATTAGTAAATGCTTTTCTCAAACAACACAGAAAAGAATTAGGTTTAAAAGGTTATACTAAAATGACTTATTTGGAAAAATTAGATTATCTCAAATCTAAAACAAAAGGAACTAAATATGAAAAAGAAATTCGTAAATTTACAAATCCTAAAGTAGATGAAGGTATTAAACAAGTATTAGAAAAATCTGGTAGAATGTTAAACAAAAAAGTTAAAGTTAAACAATCTAAAAAAAAACCTGAACCTAAACCTAAACCTGAACCTAAACCTAAACCTGTAGATAAAAAATTATTTTTAGATGTAAGTAAAGTATTAACAGACGTAGCAAAAGGAAAAGCAGACGAAAAATATACATCATATACAATTGATGAATTAAAAAGGTCTGCTAAAAACTGGGCGAAAGTAAATAAACTTAAATTAAAAGGTATAAATAATGTATCAAGAAAAGGTCTTATAGCACTTCATACAAAAGAAAAAGTCCCTATGGATTTTTTAAAATTTGATATAACAGAAAGTCCTAAATATTATTCTACTATGAGTGGTAAGAAACAAATATCAGGAGGACAATCACAAGTTAAAGAGTTTTATATTGATAAAGATAAACCTTTTAAAACATCTAAACCTGTTGCTAAAACTCTCCCAGCATCATATTTTGGTCCTAAATTAAAAAAACAAGAACCTAAACCTGTTGCTAAACCTGTATCTAAAGAAGGTGATATTATTAAATTTAGGTTTGATTTGGGGTCTCAATATAGAAAAGATGGTAAAGAACCTCTTTTCACTATGACTGAAGGAGAATTTAAATCTTTGATCGGAGAAAGTTTTGTAGGTGATAAAAAAAGAAATGAAGAAATAATCAAAAAAAGGATTGCTAAAGGACATAATGTATCAAACAAAGATCCTACACCTACATATAAGAGCGGTAATAAGACTATTCTAATGAAACCTACTATATCTACAGCAACTATGAAAAAAATAAAAGAAACGATTGCTCTATCTCCTATAAAAACAATAAAATTTACTGATAGTAGAGAGGGTATGGGATTAATTACAGGTCAGTTATATATGTATCCATTAAACGAAAAAAATGAAATAAATGAAGAATATATTAAAAGATTTAAAAGTATTCCTCATCGTCTTGACCCTGAATTACTAATTCCTTTTATTAAATAAATATTAGGAAATTAATATATTATCATATATATAATGAGTGATACATCATTATTAGATATAGGTAATTTTGTGATACTTTTAGTTAGTGGTGCTATAATCCCATTACTTTTAGTTTTATATAAATCTCGTTGTAAAAGAATATGCTGGGGGTGTATTGTTCGTGATGTATTAGATGCTGATGATGAAAAAAAACCCAGTTTAGCAGAAGCAAATAAAGAGGTTAAAGAAGAAATTAAAAAAGAAAATAATATAAATAATAATAATAATGGCACCGAAGAACCAGCAACCGAAAGTAATGACTAATAAAATGAAGTTTAATAAAAGATACGGACAACCATTAAATAAATCAAATAGTAAAAAAGATATATCTAAATTAACTGGGATAAGTATGAGTATATTAGATAGTGTATATGATAGAGGTTTAGGAGCACACAGAACTAATCCACAATCAGTAAGAAATATTAAAGGTGTTAAAGGTGGTGCTGGTAAAAAGATGAGTGCTGGTGCTTGGGGGATGGGTCGCGTGTATAGTTTCGCAGTAGGAGGCACTACAAGAAGAACTGCTGATGCTGATTTGTGGAAAAAACATAAATCAAAAAAATAATAATTATTATAATATAAATGAGTGATTTTTTAGATATTGATTACAGAATGACTGGTATTCCATCTGGACGTGGCGACTTTGATTTAGATGAAAGAGGAAATGTTTTAGATCAATATGAAAATTTGCCACAAGATTTAGACGGTCAATTAGAAGAGTTAAAAGAAGCAAGAAAACGAGGAGAACTTAATGTATTACCTCCTACATATAAAAGTGGTAATCCTCGTGCTATACAACAAGGAACATTTATACAAGGGCAACAAACAAGAGGCGACAAAACAAGAAGATTCTCTGGTATAGTAGTAGATAGAGGTAATGTTTATGATAGAAGAATGAATGTATTTTTTGTAGGTAAAGATAAAGATACACAAGAGATTGTAAAACAACAAGTTAAATCAGTAAAAAGATCAAATATCACAGCAATTACACCACCGAAAACATTAAGAAAACAAACTAAACCTCAAAAAAATAAAAAAACTGCTCCACAAAAAATACAAAGAAGCGAGTTAAAAAGTGGAGGACAACTCGCTAAAGCAAAAGGTAGAGATGAATTAAAAACTGGAAAACCTACACCTAAAGGACGAGCAAGAATTGTTGATGAAGGGGGAGGTGTATATACTGAAAAATTAGATAAATCTTATTTAAAAAGAAATATTAGAAAATAATTATGATTTTTTTTTAAAATATTTTTATATTTGTATATTATATATCATAATGAGTAATTTAGGACAAAATGTTTATATGGACGTCCAACCCAGCAACGTTGTTTCTACAGGAAAAGTATCCTATAAAGAGGGAAACCCAGTCATACAATTTATTATCGGTGAAAATGATTTACATTTAATGGGATCTTCTGTTCGTTTCTGTGGTAATATCGCAGTATATAGGGATTCGGCGAGAACAATACAAACCGAAGCAAGTGGTAATCTGTTATGCCTTGATCCTAAATTAGGGATCTACAGTATTATTGATACACTCACTTTATCATCTCAAGTCCATAAATCTACGATTGAGAGAGTGAATAATTATAATAGGTTCATGAGTTCATATATGCCTATATTATCAAGTGAGATGGAATCGCTTGGATATTTAAATGCTACTACACTTGTATCTCCTAATATAGGAACACAACGTATAGAAGTATGTAATAATACTAATGGTAGTGGTGCTGTTTTACATACTGAAGGTTCTGCTTTCGCGGTTAATCTCCCATGCGGATTACTCGGTGGACGGAATCCTATCCCATTATCTCGTAATAATGGGATCGGAGGATTAATGATAGAAATACAACTTGCTCCAGATAGTCAAGTATTCTTTAGTGATGATGAAAGTGCTACTGGTCTTACTGATGCCTTTTATGAATTAAGTAATCTTAAATTAATTGCTGAAGCACAAGTAGTCGCACCGAATACTTCTGTAGGTAATACTTTTGAGTATAATAGTATTCATTCATATTTTAATAGTGTAAATTCTACTAATGCTGTTCTTAATTTTAATTTAGGATTATCTAATGTATTAGGAACATTTATAAATATAGTCCCATCAAAATATATTAATAATTTCGCACATGACGGATTAGGCACAACTCCTATGCTAAATAGTGATGATAGTGTTGCTGATATTAAACAGATTGTATTTACTCGTGGTGGTATTCGTATGCCTTTAATGTATGATATAGAAACACAATTTAAAAATGATGTAGATAATTTTGATGGAGACCCACAACAGTTAAAGAATTTTGTTAATGCTATTACTCCATATTATGCTCTCAAACATACTCAATTATCTCCACATACTTTTACTAATGATGTCCCACAAATCCCTCATTTTGCTAAAGGAGCAGGAATAATGTATGGTTTAGGTGTAGCGATGGATCAAATCAGCGGACAAGGTGTAAATTTCTCTAATGTAAATTTCGGTGTCCAGATTGAGAATAATTTAACTACTGATAGTCCTAATGCTTTATATTTATTTGTTCGTAATAGATCTACTCTTGTATTCACGGAAAACGGCGTCCAAATAATGAATTAGGATTTATAAGTTTAAAATTATATAGTATGTTTAAAATTATATAGATATTTGATAATTATTTTGTATGTGATAGAAATATTTTTTTGTATAAATTATTTTTCATTTTGATAGTAATTTTAAAGTTATAATGTAATTTTAAAGTTATAAAAAAATAAAATAAATATCTAAAATTTTTTTATAATATTAATTATAATAATAATGTCCGCAATACCAGATTTAATTCGCATAGGATCTGTCCCTACTGATATGGAAGTTTCTGTTGATAGTGATATTTTAGAACCAGTTGTTAAGAGTAATACATTCTGTAGATTTACTTTATTAAAGAAAGGATTTATGAATTCATTTTCTAAAATTGCTATAGGTTGTAATGCCGTAGCAGGTGCCGATAAACATAATACATATCCCACAAATATAGGGATAAGTGCCCTGATAGAGCGAGCAACTCTTAAGGTCGGTGCGAAAACTATCTCACAGACGGAGGATTTCGGTCATTTCATGGCGTATAAATCTACTTTTATTGATCCATCTGTTAATAAAGAAAGAGAACAAGTCCTATCATCTCGTAATACAGCATTAGAATTAAGATATGATAGTAGAGACGGACAATATAGCGAATTTAATGCTTCTTCTTACGGATTATCAAATGGTCTTGATTATGTCCTTGATGATCAAGTAGCATTAACTCGTCATGGATTACTCCCTTATATATGGCAAGAATTAGAACAAGCACCAGTATTCCAAGTATCTCTCGCTGATCTTTTCCCATTTCTTCGTTTTAACTCTCTCCCATTATATATGTTTGATGAACAAATATCTATTGAGTTAGTTTTTAATAATAATACTTCTCAAAGACAAGTAGGTCCCGAAGCAGCGTCCGCAATCACTATTGATGAAAATGAACTTAAACTAATCGCCGATTACATTTTTTACGACGGTCAAACCATGAGTGATTTTGAGAATGCTAATCGTAATATGAGTTTTCAGTATGTAGATTATCAATTAAATAAAAGAACTCTCACTCAAGCACAAGCACAAACTAAACAGATTATTAATGTAGGTGGTGCTGGTCGTATTGTATCAAAAATGTTTCATGGATTATCTCGTGATGGTGTAGGATCAGGTAATATAGTTAATGTATTTCATGCTGAAGCACCTACTCTCACCACCACATCAGGTGCTCGTAATGTAGGTGAATTAACTACTAATGTAAGATATAATGATAGATATTTATATCCTATTGATAGAACTAATAATGCTATTCATTTTCACGATGTAGTATCTACTGAAGCATCGCCTCCTCATGTATCTCGTGATATGTATTCTCGTGGTGGTGGTTGTATCACAGTAGAAGATTATAATAATCTTCCACAAAACTCTCATATCAGGGGTAAATTTTTCTGGCAAGCGAATCGTCTAAATAGAAATGAAAGAATTAATAGTCGTGGTATTGAGTTAGAAATTAAATATTCTTCTGTAGCAAGTGCCGTCCATACTCATAGATGCTGGATTGAGGTAATCAAACAAGCAACTCTTAAAGATGGTATTTTAGACATAAACTTTGCTTAAATTAATTATTAATATTTTTTTATTAATATAATATATATGTCATCATTTGTAGAAACAACACTTCTTGAGTGTAATAGATTAGCAAGTGAAGAAGGTAAAACAGGTAATAATAATAATCCATCACTATTTACAAATAAAATAGGTAGTGGGATTAAAGTTAATGCTGGTGATAGTGTATCATTACATTCAGCATTTATATCACAAGAAGGAGCAGGTGGTGATACTATACAATTTTCAGGTAAAAATTTAATTGATGGATTAGGTAATTCTATAAATATAAGTTTAACATCAACATTAATCACAAAAACGAATGCTTGTTTTGTTGATCCACCTAATACAGCAAATGTAGATCATACTATTAAATGGGGTGATCCTTTATTAATAGTAGCATCACAAGAAACAAATACATATACTATTAAAGATAATGAAGTTAATATAAAAATATCATATTATAAAACAAGAAATGGTGAATTATCAGTAGCACTTCCCAGAAGATTTATGAATCAATTACAAATAGAAGATGGCACAAGACACGCACAATGGGATCAAGACGATCAAATATCAGTCGGTCTTCCTTTTAAAGGTATAAGTGAATGTGAAGGTGGCGTATTATGTTTAGAAGGTAGAACCACAGCATCAGCAACAGGTATAAATCAACAATACTGGGTAGAAGATGATTATATTTATAATAAATCATCATTTGTTTTAGAAGCAGGTGAAACACAACAAATCCCTACATCATATTTTAAATTAAAAAATGATAATAGTAGATTTAAAATTTATACTTTTGCTGATGCTACTGGTATGAGAAAAGGTGGACTTCCTGCTACTGACTGGTTTTCATATGAATCACCTGCTGAAAGTAGATATATCCCATATGAAGAAATTATCACATTAACAGCACCCACAGGATTTAGTAGTCCTCAAAGTATAGCAGATAGTTTAACTAATCAATTAAGAAAAACTGGAGCATTACAAGAAGAATATTTATATGAATATAATAATTCATCACAATTACATCAATCAAGAGTAAAACGTCCAGTATCAGTATTCACAGAAAGTAAAACTTATAAAACTTTTTCTACTATGAGTATGTATGATCATAATGCCTCAACATATTTTGCGTTCTATAATGCTTGTTTATCACAAGGTGGTTTAAGTGATTCATTTATGTTTTATAATCAATATATACAAAATTATCAATTTATAGGTATTAAAAGACCAGATTTATATGATGCTGGTGTAGCATTATCACAAACTATGTCAGAAGGAGAATTATATAATGGTTTTACAAGATTAGTTCATGATATTAATGTAGGTGCCGGATTAGAAAGTCAAAATGGTAGATTTAATGCTTCTATTGTATTAAATCAAGAATGGACTACAACTAATCTTAATGCTTGGAAAAAATTTATAGACGCTCAAGGTAATTATCCTGAATTATTCACTAATCAATTTAATAATTATTCAGGTATTACTAATATCAATAATAGTAGATTTTTACATATGAATTTAAATTTTTCATATAATGCTTCAGGTAGAGATGTATTAGGTGGTGATAATGTTTATCCATTATCAGGTTTTACAGGACAAGTAGCAAATAATAATGCTTCATCACAAAATTCAGTCCCATTATTTTTTGATTTTAACCCATCAGCATCTAATACTTTTACAGATGGTAATGAAGGTGATCCTTGTTATGGTTTTGCTTATAAAAGATATTTAAATAATGAAGATAAATATATTATCGCTTTTTCTACAACTGGTATAGGTAATACAAATACTCTTGATTATGATAATACTAATTATACTGATAGAGGTATTCCTATAGAATATGCCTACTATTCAGGATTATCAGGTTCAGGTAGAGATCATCTATTAATAACTGGTAATTATCAAGCAACACTCTCAAATGGATCATATACTCAAAATAACGCATCAGGTAGAATAGTAGGATTTGACAAACATTTTAACGCTTTCGGTAATTGTATGTGTGCTCTTACTGACGGTCAATTAAATACTGATTATCAATTAATGACACATTTCGCAGTTAATACTATGATCGGTAATTTTAATAATCAAAGTGATGCTCTCGTTGACACAGCACCTTTCTCAAAAAAAGCATATTTAGGAGCACAAGAACCTCAAGTAAATTTTAATGCCTCAAATAATAAATTTAGTTTATCACAATTACATACTCCAGAATATATCGGTAATTTATGGAATGCTGGAATTAATAGTGAAACAGAAACTAATAATACAACTACTAATCCTAATGCTGAAGAAAAAGTATTTCATATTAATAAAAGAATCCTAAATAATAATTTTACTACTGATATGATCCCTTATTCTCAAAATAACGCATCAAATATAATAAGTGATCATCCTAATAATACAGCAAATCAAAAATATATCCTAACACCTATGAATCGTGCTATATCCCCATGGGTCGTATTTGACGCTCAATCAGGTATTACAATAGAAAGTATGGGTATTACAGAAAATGTATGGAATAAATCTTTATGGGGTATTTTAGGTTTCTCATATAATCAATTTCATAATTCTCAAAATTCTACATTTAATTATAATACAAGAATTAATGAAATTAATAAAGAAAATATGGCAATCATAACTACTAATTGTGATGTAAATGCTGGTGATACTATGAATTTTATAACTAATGTTTTTGGTGCTAATCTTATGACATCACAAGTCCCTCTCGGTATGGTTTTTAATGGTGTCCCTGCTGTTAAACAAACACCTCCTTTTGTTGATGATAGATATATTCAGTCATATCCAGCAATCACAGAAACACAAAAATCAGTAGAACTTGTAGCAACTAATCTACCTACTAAAATGACAAGAGCATATTATACTATTAAAACTTCTTTACTTGATAAATATACTTATTTAGGATCAAGAGACAGCGGACAATTATTAAATACTATCGGTATTGTTAATAAAATGAATAATGTAGGTGATTATTTTTTTCAGGAAGATCAAGGTTTACAATTTTTAATCACAAATCCACGCACTATTACAGAAATAGAAACACAAATCTTAGAACCTGATGGATCATCCGCTCAAGTTAATAATGATAGTTGTATCATATATAAAGTATTAAGAAATATTAATTCTACTTTAAATCCTGTAGAAGAATTATTACAAAAAACTAATAAATCTAAAATGTAATTTTAATCATATAATGTATTTTTAAACATATCATCTAATTTTAAACATATGCTAAAAAAAGAAAATAAAACCTACGTAAGCAAAAATAAAATTTCATACAAATAAATTATCAAAATCTATATAACTTTAAACATATCATCTATTTTTAAACATATCATCTATCTTTTAACATATTTTCTAATTTTTTGTATCCATTATCTTTACGACATATAGGACAAATTCTAAACCTTTCATCCTCAGCGATCGCTTCTGCTCTTCTTGCTCTATTATAAAGTTCTTGTTTTTCTTTTCTTAACAAATCAATAAGATCATTGTGTAATTTATTATATTCTTCTAATAATTTAATCTTTTTTTCTAATTTTTCATTCATACCCATAAGAGTAAGTCCAGCATCATAACCCATTCTTTGTCCTTTATTCATCGTGCTTATGTGTTGATATTTTTGACAAAAATATCTCATATTTATTTTGACCTCAAATAAATATGAGACATAAATACAAGAATAATAAACACTACCTCAAGAACAATCAAAATAAATTTGAGACATAAATACAAGAATACTAAACACTCAAACAAAATGCCTTGCGTTCTGTCAAAACCGATCTACGAACCTTATGACTTTGCTTACGAAGCAGACAGTAGTGATGACGAATCACTATTGTCTGATAGTGAAGGTTTCCCTGACCTATCAGATGAAGAACAATTAGATTATGATGAAAATATTTATGAAAGAGTTCCCATCAAACAAGGTCCTCTTGACAAAAAAACTGATATATATTGTAATTATATGTGTGAAAAGCATGACCTATCAAGAAATAACTTTTATGAATTATATATAGAATGTGAAGAAATTACTAATTGTAATCTTTAAGCAACATCACTCGGTGGCGTGTAATTAAACATATTAGGACATCTTCTGCCTTCAGGGTATAAATCTACACTAACATAATAATCATTTGATTCGTCATGATAATATTCATATGCTTCTTTTTTAGTCATATTATGTTCTTTAACACAATGAAGAACCATAATGCGTGTCCTACGTTTTTCTGCTCTTGCTTTATCCGAGAAATCTGTTCCACGCAGAAAAGCACGTCCACATAGACCACAGACGCTGGATAGTTCCGTAGTTTGCTTGGACGGACATACTCTTTGAGCGTTTTTAGGCATCTTGCTTGGGTGTTTAGATTTCTTGTATAAATGTCTCAAACTTTTTATGATATTGTTCTGGTAAAGTTATTGTTCTGGTGCTTGGGTTTGACATTTTTGACAAAAATATCTCATATTTATTTTGCTCCACCCCACACCAGAACGATTTTTGCCTGTAAAAACTCTTCTTATAACAGAAATCTCAAATCTCATCAAGATAATCACAATAAATTTGAGACAGGGATACAAGAAAAATCAAACCACATACAAGAACGCTGACAACTTGTCAAAAACGCTTCGTCTAACCGCATAACCACAAAAAAATTGAGACAAACATACAAAAAAAAAAGCAAACCCCAGCACAAGAAATA
>Ga0181406_1000516_pt1 | contig 14620 bp, 18 predicted proteins | sample 29SPOviralmetaG_FD_130135 | JGI IMG/M metagenome (GOLD analysis project Ga0181406, IMG submission 130135) | Marine viral communities from the oligotrophic San Pedro Time Series (SPOT) site, San Pedro Channel, CA, USA - 29 SPOT_SRF_2011-12-20 | ecosystem: Environmental > Aquatic > Marine > Strait... | reverse complement strand
TCTGCTTCTCCTACGTCACCCTCTAGCTCCCTACCTGCAGGTACAGGCTGCGCTTCTACGGGCTTTACAGGTACCGTAGCAAAGCCTTGCTGGGGTGTTTCTTCTTCGCTAGATGAAAAAGGGTTGATGCTGTCAATAAAACCAAGGAACCCACCTTCAGCCGCACCTACGGCCTGCTGACCGTTCTCTTCGATGCGTTCTTTAACTTCCGGTTTACCGCGATTGTTTATCTTGGTAAGGCGGTCTTCACCGATGATTTTGACGAGATGAGGTGCAACCGTCACTTCTCCTCGTGATACGGCTACATCTATTAGTTTAGCACTGCGTTCTGGATTGTCAACTGTTATTCCGCGTCTAACTGCTTCTTTCTGCGCGTCTTTAAGCATTTTCATAATGTCAGACTCGCCTGCGAACTCAACAGCGGCTGCATTGATGATGAATGTACCTTCTTGCTTTTGAGTGTTTACGTTGTCTGCAACTGACTCTGCTTCGGATACTTGGCTAGGTGGCGCACCGATAAATCCAGATGGTGCCATGCCTGCTGCCATCTGTCCACCTACAGCCATGCCGACTTGCCCACCATCAGCAAAGCCTCTAGCTCCTGCTGAAGCACCGCCGTAGTCTGCAGTGCCTCCTGTGGCTCCGGTTTGTCCGGTATCGCCAAAGTCGTAACCGCCGCCACTGTCGTCTCTTCCGTATTCTTGCTGTCGTCTTCTATTGATTTCATCTGTAGCACGTTTTTGTGCCGCTGCTCTATCTGCCGCTGCTTTATCTGCTGCTGCTTTATCTGCTGCTGCTTTATCTGCTGCTGCTTTATCTGCTGCTGCTTTATCAATTCTAGCTTTTTCTGCTGCCATAAGACCCGAAACAGTACCTCTACCGTTTCTGGCGTTCGCAAGAATACCTCTAACTGTTTCTACGTCTGATATGCCGTATTTTTCTCCCAAGGCTTTGGCGTCTGCTTCCATTCCAAAGGCTGCAGTTTGACCTGTAGCCGTCATGTACGTGCCGTTATCCTTATAATATCCACCCGTGCTTAACCTACCAGAAACATACCCAGCATCCGCCAAAGACGTACCAGTTTCCTTTTGCATGTTATATGAGGATGGGAGATATCCTTTATTAAGAGACTCTAAGGTTTTTACCTGAACGTGAGAAAGACCCCTCATGTTTCCAGTGTAAGACCCTGACCCCGGCGCACGAGTTATGCCGAACCCGCCGATAGCCATTGCAAACCCTGTGGCACTCGCGTCGGCTGCTGTAGCTGCTCTTATCTGTGCCATATCCTGATACTGTTTAGAATGAACCATATCCGCAACAAAGCCTAATGCTCCGCTCGGTCTAAACGACGCCTTTCCAAAAGCATTTGTAGTGGTTGTGCCGTTTATAAAACCACCCGCTATACTTCCGGGGATACCACCCACAACACCCATAAGACTTCCTACGACCTTTTCTTTATTTTTTTCGGCGGTGGCCTTTAAACCTGTTTGTTGTAGGTCTTTAGCAGTTTGGTCTACTGCGCCGGGAATTTGTTGAACATTTTTTATACCCGAATCAAACAGCGCACCCGGTTTTATGTCTTTAAAGTCACCGCGAGTAAGTGGGTCAAACACTTCGCTAAACATCTCAACTCTGTCGTGCTGTCCCGGCTGTTGCTTTAAAAAGTCACCGTATGTATCGTACTTTTGTGTAAAGTTAAAATCCGCAGCATCTTCACCAAACTTAATATCTCCGCCTAAAGCACCTGAGTCTCCACCTAACGCACCGAGTAAGTCTCGTTCTAAGTTGGCTTGTGAATCTTCGTTTCCGTCACTTGTATCTTTCGTAGATGAATCACCACCAATCTTAGGGGCCGTAACATCAATACCTGTCTGCTCCTCTAGAGTGGGCATACCTAAAGTTTGACTAAAAAAGTCAACGTAAGAGGATTCATACTGCTTTCTTGTCAGCACTTCCTTTTCGTCTTCTTTTCTAGTCGTGCCTAGCTGTATTCTGTCAACCATTCTTGATTACCGCCTCGTGGTTACTCTTGAGTTTGAGGAGTGTTTCCAGTAAAGCCAGCTTCCCCTGCGCCCGGAGCAGTTCCGACTCCGATTGTGCCGTCACCACGCCCTGAATCGTCAGTTCCCGGAGGTCCTGCAGGTACTCCTTCAGGGCTTCCCATTCCTTGCCCTGCACCAGCGGGGCCAGCGTCTGCGCTTGCTTCTTGTTGAGCATTTGCCATCATCCCTTGTAACATCTTTGCATACAGTTGAGCTTCGTTTTGGTCGTTCACTAGACTATCAGGGTCGATGTCTTGTGATATAGCCAGTTCACGCATCAGGTTTGGTATCTTGATGAATGGTGCTAACATAGGGTTAGCGACTGTTTGTAGAAGCGTTGTCAGCCTCTGGCTACGAACTTCTTTCTGCATTACGGCTGCAACACCGCGTGGTTTGATTTCTAGGTCACCCTCGATGTCAGGGGAGTCTTCGTTAAACTGCATGTTCCACTGGAAGTATGCTTCACCCAATGGCTTTAGCAGCATGTCGTCAATGTTCTTTACGACTGTCTTCATTGCCAGACCAGCAGAACCCATGAGCATGGATAATCCTGCCGCTGTGCGGCCCGTACCACTAACGCCCGTTTGACCGTGCATAATGGATGGGATACCAGTTTCTTCGTCAGCCAACTGGCGGCTAATCTGATACATTTGTAGGTTTTCACCAGCCGTGTTAGGAAACTTCAAACCGTTGATGGCTGTCCCTGTAACACCTGATTGGCGACGGAATATCTTACCGGGGAATATATCCATGTTTTGGCCCGGCACAAGGCTTGCCTCATCCACGTCAAACACCAAATTACCTGCTAGAGCTAAGTTATCAATAGCCATACGTACGTGACCATTCATGAGCTTCTGAGCGTCTTCCATGTTCTCTGCTACGCCGACACCCCATAGCTGGTACGGGTTGACTTCGTAAGGGAACACTTGGTACGGGATACGGGCTGGTGTGAAGGGGTTAAGAACACAACGAAGTATCATGTTTCCACAAACCCAGATGTTTACCTGTAGTTCGTCAAACTCTGACATCATATCTGCTTCTGCAAACCCTGCTGACTTAGCTAGGTCAGCGTCAAGAACACCCCAGTATTCGAGAACTTCGTAGCGGTTCTCTGAAACGTATGGTTCGTTTTCATCTTCACGAATTGTGTCTTCGTAATACTTATCTTCGTAGTTAGGGCCTTTTGCTAGGCACTCTTCTATAGCTCCCGAAATAAAGTAAGGACGCTTGATTAGTGCGCGAAGTTGTTGGCGGTTTAGTCTGTGACGTTCTATGACGTATTCACAGTCATCTATGCTGGTAGCGGATGGGTCTGGGTGAAAATCCCACGAAGACACCATCTCAATTTTAGGTACAACCTTCTCGTAGGGCTGGTATTCCCGATTACCCTCGTCGTCACGGCCCCACTTGTGGACACGCTTGTAAAAGTTAAAAGGCCCTTTGACAACACCTGTGCCAAGAAGGGACGATTCAAATATAGCATTTCGGAAAACGTTTACTGCGTTGGTATCTAATAACTGGTCATGGATAACTTTTTCCATGTTCATCGCTGCAATTTGTGCTGGGCTAATCTGTGGTTCACCCATCTTTGCAGGACCTTCAGCGAGTGGCAAGCTGCCGTACTCTCCTTGAAGCCCACCAAGAAACTTACTAGATGGCGTTGCACCTAATTGTCCGGGTGGCAAATCACGCCCATCACCAACAAAACCATATGGGTCTTCCATCTGGTCTAGGGGTGTCTCCATGTGTGCAAACTCCGCAATCCCTTCGGGAACAGGAGTGTGCTGTACGACTAGAGGAAACTTCTTGTTGGCAAACAGGATATCTACAATCTGCCCGTAAGCAGCCAAAACTTTAGTCTTGGTAATTCTAACGAACACCTTAGACCGTTCTGAATCACGGTAGGCTGTAGAAGAGTCGTAAACACCACGAAAGTTCTTGTAGGCTTGCAACCAACGCTGCTCGTGAGAGTAACGTCCGTTTTCAGCTTCTTCGAACTTCTGTTTTACGTATCCTGCTAGACCGGGAAAGGTTTCATCCGCGTCATACAGTGGAATGGTCGTGTCATCTTCAGGTTGAAGGAAGTTATCATCTGCCATAATTTAGTAATCGCGTTCTTCAGCCATTTTCATTACAGAAGGGTCTACTGCACCCTTGGTCGCTGCCTTTGGCATGTCTTCAGTCAAAGAATCTGTCTTGGCACGAGTGTCAAATTCTAAACCTTCACGGTAAAGAGTCTTTGACCCCATCTCGTCGTCAACAGATGTCTTGTCTGAGTTCATGATGTAGGATGCGCCATAATTGTAATTATTATTAGGCATGGTCATCTCCCATTATCTAGTTAAAAAGCCTTGGTCTTGTTGAGTGGCAGGAGCGGCTTCAGGTCCCCTGTCACGTCCTAAGTCGATAAAACCTGCCTGTTCTTCGGCAGCTATACGACTAGCAGGTGTTGTACCAAACGTGTCAGGCTCTGACCGTCCAGCAGCAATGTCTCGTACGTCACTATACCCTATAGGGCCAAACTCTGATGCGCCAGCGATGGCAGCAAGGGCAGGAGAGCCTGTAGCCGCTTCTACCTCAGTTGCTGTTGAAGCAGCAGTCGCTGCAGTCAGACCTAAACCCAAAGGTCCTAATGCCTTTTTGACGGGTCTGGGTACCTTGCCGATATACTTGTTAATTTCCTCTGCCATCGACTTTGCATCAAAGCCTTTCCGTTCCAAGTTGGCACGGGCTTCTGGGTTGGATTCAGGAACTACGTCTGCGTCAGCACTCGCCAGTTTTGCGGCCTGTCTACCTTTAATCTTAGCTTCTTCCAAAGCGCGAGACTTGTCTTCAGCTTCTTGAATTTGTTCAGGGGTAATAGCAGCTAGGGTAGAAGTTCGTTTTGCCTCGGCCTCGGCTACTGCTGCCGCTGCTTGACTTTGTTTGGCACGTTCTTCTGCTAATATGGTTGTTTGCTGCTCAGAAGCAAGGGCTTCTTTTTGTTCGTCAGTTAAAAGGTCTAGGTTTACACGGCCTGTCTGTGTAGTACCAAACTCACCACCTGCAAAGTCTACGGGACTTTCAATCAGGGCAGGCAGGTCTTTTTGGGGTACGAAGCCAGCGTAGTTCTTTTTTAAGATAGATGGATTTACGTGGCCCATCATACCTTCAACGAAGTTTTCGTTTACGTTGTATTGCTCTAGCATGAAACGAGGTACGATAGAGCGGATGACAGATGGTGTGGTTACAGGCTCGTAATTACGAACTAGCTCACCAGCAGGAGAACGACTTTTTATCTCTTTTGCTGGGAGTATGTTAGCAAAAGGTTGAAGACGAATTCCGATGTGCTTGTTGAAAGCGTCCGTGAAGTCTCCATCTGTAACGTCAAACAGATAATCGGATGTGCTTGTATCGTAGTTCTGTTTTAAAAGACGGCCTAAACGTGAATTAGTATCAAAAGAAAGTTCAGGGCGACCCTTGTGGTCTTTCTTTGTTGTTACCTTGCCTTTTACTGTTATGGTATCACCCACAATAGTAACGTCTGACTTTTTAAGACCTAACAGTTGTTCAGGACGATTTGCTGTAGCTTTGTGGTATTCTAATAGGTCTGATGTAGGTTGACCATACTCGGCTGCAACAAGAGGAGTTGCTTCTGCGTATATTTTATCTAGCTCTTCTTTAGGAAAAAGACCTTGCATTGGACGTTCGCCAGCTAGACCTGTGCGTTGTGTTCCTGCTAAACCTTTTGCACCAGCTAGCTGCGGGTACATAATCTCGTCAACACCCTCGGCTACTGTCTCCATAGCGGCTGTGGCACCGTAGCGTTCCATTACGGGGCGTACCAGTGCCTCTAGTGTTTGAAGATTGTAGGCTCTATTCTTAGCGTCGGGGCTACCTTCGACAGTAAACAGCTTGATTATATCAGCTTGTTTGAGGTCTTTGTAGGGGGTACTCAGGTCAATACCTAATGTTTTAGCACCCGACTTAATAGGGTTGATGCGCTTCTTTTGCTTTTCGTCAGCCTTAGACATGGCAAAATCCCACGCCTCGCCCAGCGTGAGAGTACCGTCTTTTGCTTTTTTACCTAATTCTATATCCGTGAGTGCCATTAGTATCCGAATGTCCCATCAAAGGGTTGGAAGGCTTGGTCTTTTATGCCTTGCAATGATTTATGAATTGATGTATAACCACTTGTACGAGTCATAACCATATAACGGAGCGCATCATATGCGTGGTCTTCTGCTTTTGTATCTACGTCTTCACTGTTGGTTTTGGACAGCGGAATACCTGACATTTGTGCGACAGTGTGTTTACAGGTTGCGAAGATTCGTAAACGTGGTTCTTTGGTATATGGGTCGTCCGATAGTCTTCTATGGAGTTCCATCTTTCCTTGCAGTCTATTACGGTCAGATGGTGTCCATCGAACACCTGCTCTCATCATGGTTTCTGCGATAGATGGTCCAAAGCCTGTTTTGTTCCAGCAGGAGGCATCAAGGACGTTGTAGTGGGGTAGAGGGTCTAACTCCTCCATTTCTAGTATTTTATCAGCTAACTGCTCTGCTGTCAAGTGTTTAGCGTATAACTCTTTATACACCCATATATTGTTGTCCCAGTCGATTGCACCCCACAGGACGCAAGAGGGACTAGCGTAGCCGTAATCCGCAGCACGAATCCGGGGCCAGTTGGTTGGCATTTCGAAAGGTTCGACGACATGCTTGGAACGGGAGAACTCAGGAAAGGCTGCGCCTTCTGCTACATCCCAATCTCCGTCAAGTAGTCTGCGACGTTCTACGTCTGGTAACGAACGAAGCATTGCTTCATACTGTCCGTCAGCCATAAGGTATGGGTTGTCGGTTAATCTAGCTGGTACAAATTTTCTATAAAAGAGAGGCTGTCCTGCTCTTGTAGGATGTGTGTCAGGCCAAAGAAACGCTCTACCCGTCTCTGGGTCGTACGCCGGAAAAGCCTCATTCTCCGTGTGCTTCTCGATGTACATCTTTTTAACCCACCAGCCGCCAACGCCACCGGGGTTAGCAGTACATCGCATACAAAGGTTTTTCTGTAGTTCTGGGTCCGTTGACCGAAGACGTGAACGCAAATAATCCCAAACATAGCTACTCGGATACTGGGTGATTTCATCAACGCCTATCCAGTTGAACGCCTGACCTTGAAAACGAGTTACGTCTTTGTCGCGGTCTAGATAGGTGAACCACATGGTTGCCCCAGAAGGGAAAACCCAAGTGGATTTAGATTCCCGATATACGGCTCCGGGAAATGCCTTTGGATAAAGCTGCTTGGACTTGTCTATTAGTTCTGTTAGTTCGTCAAGAGTCCGGCGAAGAAGCAACCCACGATGGTTAGCATTATGGCAGTATCGTAAGGGGTCGGCAAGAAGTGCGAAACTTTTACCACCACCCGCTGCACCGCCATACAGAACATCTTGTTCAGGGGCCGAAAGGAACTCTTCTTGAGGACCGTCGTTAGGTTTGAATATAACAGGGGTATCATCAATTATTTCCTTGACCGTTGCCGGGAGATTGGATACGTCATCCATATCTACAACCCGCGAACCCGTGCCGTTGATTGCGGTCTCTACCTTCTTGGCACTCTTCTTTAGCTTACGAGCGTAGCTGGCTTTATCTTGAGCTTTTTGCTGGTGCTTCTCTTTAGCCTTTTCAGCTTTGCGAACACGAGCCTGTAGCGCACGTCTGGCTCTTTCAGCGCGAGAAAGATTGTAAGTTGCCTTTGGCGCATTGGGGTCCTTTTTAGGTCTACCCTTCTTTTTCGGCGGTGCTTGCTGCTCGTCTGCCACGGTGTTCCTTAAACATATCTTTGCTGCGTTTGATAGCAGCTTTTCTCGCCTCTACGTGGCTGCCATGAGCAGACGTGGGCTTAATCTTTCCGTCTATAACTGCGTCGTATAGCTCATCTTCACCGTACTCGTACTTGCCCTGTACACTAGGTACATTCACATGCTTGTCGTCTATTTGGAATGTGTATGAACGCTCGGAGAATTGCTCCCCATCCTTTTCATAGAGGGGACGACCATACTTAGTCTTTTTTCCAGTGTTTCTGCCGCCGTGTTCTCTTGGCATCTAGTCGTTCTTATCTGCAGAAGAGGCGGCTTTGCGTCCACGGTGTGCCATGCGGTCAGCCATGCCTGTTTGTTTGCGTTTAGACTTAGACCCAGTTACACCAGATAGCGCAGATTTGACTTTAGCATCACTTGCAGAAACAATACCAAGTTCGACAGCATCCCTGATGTCTCTAACGAACTGCCTTTTATCTGATGCTGAGACATCCTGAGAACTGTTCAGGGCTTTTAAGGCAGGTCCTAAACGCGCACTAACCATGTTGGAGTGCTGCTGACCGGGTTGATATTCAAATTCTTTTTTAGCCATTGTCTATTACCATATCTTTCTTTGGTGGCAGCAGAACTACCCCGTGGATAGCCTGTACGTTGTGATTCATTGTTTCTTGTTTACCCAGACCAACCCTGTTGAGTATCGCCTCTGCAGCACGTAGCTTCAGGTCGTCCCCACGTTCTACGACGGGGGTATCTACAAGGTCTATCATCTTGTTCGCGGCCTTCAGGGAGTTGCCTGCAAGGAGCGCACGGGTGCGTTCTACAATTTCGTCGGCTAAACTGTCTCGTAACCACGTCACAGAGCCGTGTGAGTACCCAGCAACCTCTGCTGCTTGGTTGAAGTTACCGTTGGTTTCGAACAAAGCCGTGAGGAACGTTTCCTGCTTTTCGGAAAGGCCCTTCTTCTTTGGTTGTTGGACCAAATTCATTTTGTTTCCTGCGAACATGGGGGGATTAAGTGCCGGGGAAGCGTATCGAAGACCTATAATGTAAGGATAAATCGCTATGGTTGGGGTCGTTCGCCTTTTTGCAACCGCCAGCACCCTTATTATGGCGTTAATATAGTGTGTTGTCAACAGGTAATGCCCAACAATATAAAAAAAATACACGGGGGTGGCGTTTTTGGGTTGACAGATGGTAAATCTGACGTTACACTGGGTGTAACCTCGCCGGGCTAAACCCTATATCCCCCCCGGTATACTGATAGGCCCCCTTACCCGTTCGCGGGAAGGGGGTTTTCTTTTGCCCCCAGACGTTGCCCTACACGTTGCCGGGAATGCCATACAGGTAACCCCTAAAATACAAAAAACATGTCGGGATTGCTAGCAAATGGCAGGGGGGTGGGGTGGCCCATGCGTACCCGTGCAAGGCAATATTTATCTTTTCACCATCAATGATTGCCACGTATCACCTGCAGGCACCATATCCCGCGAACTAGCACCATAACCCCTGAAGAATACATGCGCCCGCGCCCGCCCGTGTCCGTGTCTTGTCATTTGTCACATGTTCGCAGGGTTTAATCGGTATGGTTTACCCTAAAGGCTGACTGTTTATGTTGATATAACTAGCACTACGGGGACAATCCCAAAGGGTAAAACCCCAACAACTGCAACGGCTAACGGTATATTCCAGACTATCCCCCAACGCAAAACCCCCCAGACTATGCTGGAGGGCTTCACGGGAGGAAATAAACGCTAGTCTAATAATAATAAAAGAACTAGCAGGATGTGTAAAGCGGTCATGATGCCGTCGCCATTATTGTTACCAAACAAAGGAACAACAAGGTGTAGAACACCACAAACCCATAACGGTCTACCATTACTTGGCCCCCTTCTTAACTTGGATATCAGCAACGGTCTTTACATGCATATCCCAGCTACCGACGCCCATGGCATCCAATTGTTTGTCCAAAAAGCTAATCTGAGACCGTAACATTTCGACGTAATCCCGCAGTCTCTTGAGGTCTGCGGCTGGTACTACCGCAAAGTGTGAAGCGTTATCTTCGGTAATGTTGTATTCAAAATGGTCCTTATTCATCGGCTTGGTTTTCCTTTATGATTGGTAGAGTGTGAGTAAACAGTGCTTCTTCTTCTCCAAAGTCTTCTTGTTTGTTGACGTAAACTTTAAGAGCACCATCAAAGCCCCCGCAAGTGCTGGTAGTCGTCCAGTCAGGAGTATTTCCCAGCGCAACCGTTACCTCGTATCCGTTAGCTTGGATGTAGATGGCCTTGTAGTCTTTATCTATCGTCACTTCGCAACCCTCGAAAACTTCGGCAGTCGATAGATGAGAAAAGTCGCTATAGACAAACCCAAAGTCTATGGGCACATCCGGCTTTGAAAACCGTTTAGCTGTCATTAGCATTTCAATCGGGTCCATAATTAACCCCCTCTCTTTACTAGCTTGTACTGCATCCGGTTTCCTTTACCTGCAGATTGAACGCCTTTAATATTGTACCCTTGCGCCTTCAAATACGAAATAGCTGAATGAACCACTGAGCTAGACAAGCCTGCATCCTTTGCAAGGGTCCGAATAAGTACCGGATATTCCCGCCGCTTGAGTACCGCCAACAATGTAGCCCCATTCGTGTTCGTGGCTGGCTTCTTAGCGGGTGCCACAACTGGCAAGCTCACGGGCTCCCCAAAACGTGCCGCGATTGGTGCCGCCGCCGTTGTCTGCTGGATATCCGCCAAGAGTTCAAAGGCCTTCACAACATGTTCGCGGCTCATCTTATCGCTACGAATGGCAAGGTTTAACTGGTTCTTGATTTCGTTGATTTGTGTTTCGTTTAACATGGTTTTTTGTTCCTTTCTATTGAACAAAGATAGAGTAGATGATTAAGCATAACAGAACAACAGTCATTGTTCTATAGATAACGTATAGGGCTTCCATTTATGCCGCCGCCAATTCTAGGGACTGCCAAGCGTCACCCGTTAAGATATCCCGAACATGTCCAGAACGTACGCGCTGGGTATCGTGCTGTTTTTGGGTGGATATCCCCTTTTCCATTGTATGGGTAGACCAGTGAGTGAGCGCATTGTATCCCGCCCACATCGTCTCACCCAGTTCGTCGGTCTCTTCTGCGAATAAGTCCATCATGTAATTAAACAGGCTTTTGTTTACCAGACGGTCGCCCTCTTTATCGCTTGGCTTTGCTGGTCTAGCACAAATCGAGTCTTCCAATATCTCGGCAAACTGCCTAGATGACAAGGGACGCCGCGCCCAGTTATCCATCACTTCACGCTGGCTGGTGAACATATCCAAAGATAGCATAGCCTTCCCAGTCATCGCTGTAGTGTCCAAATTGCGGGTATGTTTCCGCTTTTGGTGATAGGCCTTTTCCCCGCCAAAGACTAGGGTATTGCGGCACAGGTCACGATAGGCACCAGAGAACACCTGAAACGCCCAAGACATATCTATTGAATTGAACACGTCCAGACGAGGCACGACGCTATCATTACCCGCCCTGCTCTTCACCTCCGACGTTAAATCGGTGAAGTAAATAGTCCGGTGCGCCTTCTTCCCTTGTTCGAAAAGACGGTCTACAACCTTAACAGACTGATTCCTTAATTCGCTATCTTGGATTTGTTCAGCCTGTTTTGCTAACATCGTTTCATGTGGCACTAGCTGGTAGGATTTAGGAACAGGTCGCATCTGGACAACTTCACCGGATGCCCGATTAAAGATAGCATCAAAGCCCGTCATTCTTTCAGGGTGTACGATATCATCAATAGTCGGTTCCGCTACAACTGGCACCCGCTCGAATACGGCCCGTTGTGTGAATAGGTCAAGATTAAACGGGTTTGAATGCTGGTATTCCCAGCCGTCCCTTATCTCTTTTAATTCCCCAAAAGGGAGTGTGGTTAAATCATTAGGCATAATATTTCTCTTTCGTTGTGGTTAAAATATCCGGCAAAAGGCCGGGACATTTACAGGATAAACACAGACCGGAAACAATGTAAACAACAAATATTTCGGCAGCGTTTTGGTGATAATTCTGCCCCCATCTCGCAAATTATCTTGATAAATCCAAACCAGCCCAGCCAAAAGGAAACAAAAAACCGGATGAGCTTGTGATATATCCCCAATAGAAAACTTTAGCGTGGCCTGTTTGTCATTTAATGCGTGGCAAATAAAACCTGTTTATCTGGTGCCGACCAGCAAAGCGCACAGTTTGCACAGTTTGCAACCTGTCCTGTTTGTTCAGGGCAAGCAAACGATTTTCCTTTTGCTGGTTCCGTTCTTTCTAGACTATTAGCTGAGAAGGAAATGTCTAGGTCATTACTGAAACGAACAGACCAACGGGTGCCGAAAAGGTGCCGGACATATGCAAGGGCCTGTCCTATCGGCTCATCTTTAGAGCGTCCGGTGTATCCCCAAGCCGCAAGGTTATCATATAGGCCCAGCATCTTTTCCCAGAAGGTCACATAATCCACCGAATAAAAATCACCCAGAACATGAAGCCGGACTATCACGCCTTTATATGTAGCGCATAATTCTTCTAGCTCTTCTTCTATCTTGGCTTCGAGTGCTGGCCCGTGTTCGATACGATGCGCGAATGCCATGTTGTTTCCGTAGCAATCATCCCAATGATAACAAGAGCGAGGGCAAGTGGCGCGTTCTTCTAGGGTTAATGTAAGAATGACATAGCCTTTGAACTGGCCTTTCTTTACAATAGCTAGCTTTCCTTTATCTGCTATCTTGGCATTCTTGCTGTGTTTTAATGCACCCGTCTTTATATCTGCGATAGAGCGACGGGCCTTTGGATACATGGTAAAGGCTGGCTTGTTTGTGTCTGCTTTTTTCATCGGTTCGGTTCCTTTTCATATGTGGCACCTTAACCGTTAAACAAACCAGCCCCCATTGTCAAGCGTGTTTTGTAAATATAGAAACCCAACACGCCGCGCAAAAATAACCCCTTCCATCTTGCATAACGTCGGCCCGACTACCGCACCCACACTTAGCAGATGCAAGCAATTCAACTACTGTTTGATAGCGTGGGGGATTTGTCACGTTTAGCGTGGGGGATTTGTCACGTTTAGCGTTTGTCATTTGTCAGCCTTGTGTTTTGCTCTTGTCTCGCTTGGCGTGAGGTATTCATAATCAGAATATCTGTTTCGGTACTTGCCATGTTCGCAGGCTGTCATCTCTTGTTGCATGTCAAACATGTCAGCCAGTCTAAACTCTACAGTTTCCAGATAGCAAACGTCATCGTAATTAAGTGGGCCTTTGTCATCTGTCATCCTGTTCATGTCTTTAACGCGATTGATAATCTCTAGGAGTTGCGTCTTTTGCTTCGGCGTGATGTTTATTTGGTGTGGCTTATTTGTCATTGGTACTCGCTCCATTTTTCATCCCATGCTTGGGTCAGTAGTTCATCAAGTTCGGCATTTGTCATGTGTGCCATCTTGTCTCGGTGTGGTGCCATTCGTTCTAGGAATTGTCCTCTGTATTCACAACAGCCAGCCCAGAACGATGCCTTCTCCCAGTAGTCCTCTTCGAGGTCCATTGCAAGCTGTTTCATTTTACCCATCTTGCATAAGCTCCTGTTCTAATTCTTCGGTGAGTATCTCTTCTGATAGTTCCACAACACGTCTTGCCCATTTGTTTATCTGGGAATAGTTCTGGGGTTCATCTATAACAAGGTAACTCAGCATAGATGTTGCCGCCAGAATTTTGTTGTGGGCTAATTGTTTTGGTGTTTCAAACTGACTCATCGTCATTCCCTTCTTCTATAAAATCATCGGACCCACAACCCTGACAAAATCCGCCAGTGTCCCAGTCGATGTGCTTTAGGTCGTTATAGCTATCATGGTAGGTACCACAATCCTTGCAGGTAAGTCCAGACATTTTACCATAACCTCTTAAACGTGTTGGTATCAGTTGTCCTATGTTCCTTTTCCATCTTTGTAGCGTAAGCAGTACAGCTTGTTCCCGAATCGTCTTCCTCACACCAGAAGTGTAGGTCGTAATGTTTGCCGTCCAGTTCTACTTCCATCCACTCGTCATCTTCCCAGCCTGTATCCACTAACTGTGCATGTAGGTAATGAGAAGTAGCCATCAAGAAACCATGCTCGTAGTCTGTAAGTTCCATAGTGCCTGCGCTATCAGGGTTCACATAAAGGTCTGGATGGATTCTGTCCATGCGTTCAGTGGAATACTTACAGATATATAGTTCGGGATGTTCCCAGCCATCACCGTTCCAATGTTCGTCACTAACACTGTTGGGGTCTATCTGTGCTTCTGCTTCTTGGGCAGTGTCTGCACTTACAATAAATTCAGCAAAGTCGTAGCCTTGCTTTGCGACCCTGACATTCCACTCGTACTTGCCTGTTGTGTCTGTCATTACGCTATCTCCAATTTCATTTGAATTTCAGATTCTGTTATCTCATCATTTACAAATTCCCAGCCAGCTTCATGCTCAACATAAGCAGTAGCTTTCATCAACTGGTCTATCTCATCAGATGTCATAAAGTCTGTGTTGTACACATACTCTGTCTTTTTTGTTTCTGTGACATACGCCACGATGTACAGTGATTTGTTTGATTCTTTTGACATACTACTTCCCTCCAGTTGGTTGCTGTTTCATTACCTATACAGCAAACTATCCGGTGTGTCAAACAAAAAAGAACGGGGCCACCCCGAAAGGTAACCCCGCTCCCCTGTCAACCACAACAGAAAGGCACTCTACGGCGCATATAGAAAGGAGAAAAACTATGCGACTTCGTAGAG
>Ga0181406_1000512_pt1 | contig 14678 bp, 9 predicted proteins | sample 29SPOviralmetaG_FD_130135 | JGI IMG/M metagenome (GOLD analysis project Ga0181406, IMG submission 130135) | Marine viral communities from the oligotrophic San Pedro Time Series (SPOT) site, San Pedro Channel, CA, USA - 29 SPOT_SRF_2011-12-20 | ecosystem: Environmental > Aquatic > Marine > Strait... | reverse complement strand
AACAATAAAATTAATTGAAGAAAGATTACAATTTTCATTTATGTTAAATACTTCTGTTCAAAGAAATAACGACAGAGTAACTGCTACAGAAATAAATTATGTATCTAAAGAACTAGACGATAGTTTAGGTGGTTTATATTCTTTATTATCACAAGAATTACAATTACCTTTAATTAATAGGTTAATGCAACAAATGGAAAAGAAAAAAGCATTACCTACTTTACCTAAAGACAGTGTACGTCCTAAAATAGTTACAGGATTAGAAGCCTTAGGTAGATCAAGTGACTTACAAAGATTAAACACATTTGTTCAACAGCTACAACCATTTGCAGAACAACTTATGACATATTTAAATTTAGATGAATATGTAAAAAGAGTTGGTACTTCTCTTGGTGTTGAAATGCAGGGACTAATAAAATCTCCTGAGCAAGTACAAGCTGAACAACAAGCTATGCAAGAACAAATGATGCAACAACAAAATTCCCCTGCCGTTGTAAAAGAGGGTATGGGTATGGTCAGGGATAGCTTTAAAGACCAAAGGGAGAAAACTAAAGGAGAATAATTATGGTTGATACCGTAAACGTACCTGTGGAAGAAGTAAAAGAAACACAGGAATATTTAGACGAAATGTCTAAAAAAGCTGATGATGCTCAACAAGTTGCAACTGAATCAGCACCAACAACTGAACCTGCAAAAGAAGAACCTATTTTAGGTAAATTTAAAAGTCAGGAAGATTTAATAAAATCGTATCAAGAGTTGGAAAGAAAGTTAGGAGAAACTTCTAAGTCAGAAGAAACAGAAGCTCCTAAGGAAGAATTAAAAGCTGACACTAAAGTTAATTTTGATTTTCAAAATGCTCAAAGAGAATTTGAAGATACAGGAGAATTAAGTCAAGATACAATTTCATCTTTAGAGAAAGCAGGATTACCTAAATCTTACATTGATAATTATATTGCTGGACTTGATGCAGTAGCTAAACAATTTGAAGCTAAAGCATTTGAAACTACAGGAGGCGAAGAAAATTATAAAAGTATGACTGATTGGGTAACTAATAATCTTTCTGAAACTGAAATAAAACAATTTAATGATAACATTGGTCAAGATAATGAAACAGCATTATTTACTATTAAAGGTATGTATGCTCGTTTTAATTCTGAAACTAGAGAACCAAACTTAGCAACAGGCACTACTGGTCAAAGTCAAGGTGGAGCTGCTTATGAAAGTATCGGTCAAATGAAAGCTGATATGCAAGACCCTAAGTATGCTACTGACAGTGCATTTAGAAAAATGGTTGCTGACAAAGTTGCAAGATCAAAAGTTATTTAACAAGTTTCTAAGGACAACTTGCTAGTCCTAGAAAAGCAAAGTAAAAGTAAGACATTACCTTTCTGAGGAAAGACAATTCTGCTTCTGAAATTATTACGCTAATTTAGCAAACAACCTATAACATAAGGAGATATATATAATGTCAAATTATACTGTATCAGATATAGGGCAAAATGCTGGATCAGGTAGTACTACTGCGGCTTTCTTAAAAGTCTTCAGTGGAGAAGTTATTACTGCTTTTGAAACAGCAAATTCAACCCTAGACAAACACTTAGTTAGAACAATTAGTTCTGGCAAAAGTGCACAATTTCCAGTTGTTGGAAAAGTCACTACAGCGGCTTACCATACAGCAGGAAATGAAATAACAGGTGGTTCTGTAACTCACAATGAGAGAACAATCTCTATTGAGAATTTACTTATCGCACCTGTGTTCATCGCTAAAATTGATGAAGCTATGTCACACTATGACGTAAGATCAATCTACACAAAAGAAATGGGTAGAGCATTAGCGAACCAAATGGATAAACACGTTTACCAAAATCTTATCCTTAACTCTAGAGCAAGTGCAGCAGCTCCTCAAGCAGCTGGTGCAGCACTTACAGATGCTGACTTTAATACTAACGCAGCTTCGGCAGCGGCTACTATTTTCTCAGCAGCTCAAGCTTTAGATGAGGCAGATGTCCCAGCAGAAGACAGATACGCAGCAGTTAGCCCAGCGGCTTACTACAATCTGATTCAAGGTACAACTGTAATCAATAGAGATTGGGGTGGATCAGGTTCATACTCAGATGGAAAAGTATTAAAAGTTGCTGGAATAAATATTATTCCAACTAACAACTTACCATCTACAAACATCAGTTCTGGTGTTGCTCAAGGTTCTAGCACAAATTTTGCTGGAAACTTCTCAACAACAGTTGGCTGTGTTTGGCAGAAAAATGCGGTTGGAACTGTGAAACTAATGGACTTATCAACTGAGATGGATTACCAAATCCAAAGACAAGGTACATTGATGGTAGCTAAGTACGCTATGGGTCATGCACCTCTAAATCCAGTTTGTTCAATCGAGATCAAAACATCGTAATTATATTACTTTGTTTTTAAACTTAGGAGGCGGCTTCGGTCGCCTCTTAATTATAGGAATTATATTATGGGAACAGTAACTACAAAACTTGAATCTGTAAATGTTATGCTTACAGCGATTGGAGAAAGTCCAGTTAACACAATTACAGCTTCAACTACAAATGATGTTTCTATAGCAATACAAATTTTAGAAAATGTCTCAAGAGAAGTACAAAGTGTAGGTTGGCATTTTAATACAGATACAAATTATTTATTAGCTAAAAATTCATCTAATCAAATTGAATTACCTGCAAACTGTCTAAGAGTTGATACATCAAATAAAGATGCAGATTTAGATTTAGTTGAAAGAGCTAGAAAACTTTGGGATAGAGAAAACCACACTTATACAATTAATCAAGATGTTAGAGTAGACATAACTTGGTTTTTAGAATTTATAGAAATACCAGAAACAGCAAGAAGATATATTACAATAAGAGCTGCAAGAATATTTCAAGACAGAATGTTAGCTTCTGATACTTTACATAAGTTTCATCAAGTAGATGAAATACAAGCATTAGCTTCATTAAAAGAACAAGAGGGAGATACTAGAGATCATAGTATCTTTGATAATTATTCTACTTATAGAGTTGTAGATAGAGGTAATTATCAACCTAATAAAATTACTTTAACAGATGAATAATGGCTGCAAGATTAATTTCCAATTCAATTCCAAATTTATTGAATGGGGTTTCTCAGCAACCAGATACAGTTAAATTACCAAACCAAGCAACAGTACAAGAAAATGGTTTATCAGATATTATTTCAGGATTAGGTAAAAGACCACCTACAGAACATATAGCAAAATTAAACACTGACACACATACAAATAGTAAAGTACATATTATTAATAGAGATAGTACCGAACAATATGTTGTCTTAGTTAATAACCAAAGTGTAAAAGTTTATGATTTAGCGGGAAATGCTAAAACAGTTGTTACTCCTGATGGAGTTTCTTATTTAACATCAACAGCACCACAAGATGATTTTAATTTAGTAACTGTAGCTGATTACACTTTTGTAGTTAATAAAACTAAAGTTACAGCAAAGTCAGGATCAGCTTCTACAACTAGACCTGACGAAGCTATTTATTATATTAAAAATGGTCAATACAAAACAACTTACAAAATTAATATAGATGGTTCTGAAGTTGCAAGTTTTGAAACTCTTGATAATTCTAGCTCAGGAAACGCATCATCAATTACAACAGATAATATTGCAACAGAATTAACTAACGATTTAAATTCTAATTTATCAGGATACACAGTATCTAGAGACGGTTCTATTATATATGTTTCTAAAAACTCAGGAACATTTACATCAACTGTTTCAGATGGATTAGGAGGAGATGGATTAATTTTAGTTAAAGATAAAACTAATTCATTTTCAGATTTACCATACAAAGGCTACACAGGTTTTGTAGTAGAAATTGTAGGAGATGGTGGAACAGAATTTGATAACTACTTTGTTAGATGGGACGGTAGTGCTTGGGTTGAAACAGTAAAAGATGGATTAGATAATTCTTTTGATGTTTCTACAATGCCACATTTACTTATACGAACAGCTGATGGAAATTTTAGATTTTGCAAAGCAGACGGCTCAACTTACACGGTTAGTGGAACTTCATATACAGAGCCTGAATTTGCATCACGAACAGTAGGGGACGAGACTACAAGTCCTGACCCTACTTTCGTGGGAAGAAAAATAAATGATATATTCTTTTATAGAAATAGACTTGGGTTTTTATCTGATGAAAATGTAATATTTTCTAAGGCAGGTAAATTCTTTACATTTTGGGCAACTACAGTAACTACTGCTGTTGATGATGATATGCTTGATGTAGCTGTTAGTCACAATAAAGTTTCTATCTTAAAATACGCTGTACCTTTCAATGAACAGCTAGTTTTATTTTCAGATCAAACTCAATTTACTCTTGATGCTGAAGAAGCATTAACTGCAAAAACAGTTTCAATAAACCAAACAACTGAATACGAAATAGATGATAGTTGTAAGCCAATAGGATTAGGACAGAATATTTATTTTGGAATATCTAGAGGTAGTTTTGCAGGTGTTAGAGAATACTATGTAACTTCTGAAACAGAAATAAAAGATGCTTTAGATACTACTGTTAATTTACCTAGATATATTACAGGATCAATAACAGGAATAAAAGGTTCTTCTGCTGAAAATACTTTATTTGGATTTGCCTCAGGAGAAAGAAATGCTTTATTTGTTTATAAATATTATTTTGATGCAAACCAAAAAGCTCTACAAAGATCGTGGTCTAAATATGTATTTGACACTAACGATGTATTACTAGATGGAGACTGTATACAAAACTTTTTATACATTGTCGTTAAGAGAGCTGATGGAACTTACCTAGAAAAGACAAATTTAAAAACAAATGAAGTAGATACAGGTTTAACTTTTCCAGTATTGTTAGATAGAAAAACAGTTTTAACTGGAGTTTATAGTAGTGGAACAGGTAAAACAACTTGGACTTTACCTTATCAAGAAAGTGCAGCTAAAGAAGTTGTATTAGGTGGTTCTTGGGGTTCTACACAAAAAGGAAGAAACTTATTTTTATCTGCCTCAACAAATACAACAGTTGTAGTTGATGGGGATTACTCGGCTAATCCTGCTATTGTTGGAAGAAAATATACTTTTAAATATCAGTTTCCTACTTTTTATGTAAGAGAACAAAAATCATCTGGCAACTCAACAACTGTAAACTCAGGAAGATTACAGTTAAAAAATATGAGTGTTATATTTGGAGATACAGGTTTCTTTGAAATCGTACTTACTCCATTAGCTAGAACTGCATCAACTTATAAATTTACAGGGCAAACACTAGGATCAAGTACATTTACTCTTGGACAACCTAATTTGGAAAGTGGTACTTTTAAACTTCCAATTCAATGTAAAAATGAAGATACAAAGTTAGTTATACAATCAGATAGTTTTGTTCCGTGCAATTTCTTATCTGCTGAGTGGGAGGGTATATTCTCTGTTCTTTCAACTCGTGTGATAACTTAATGAAAATAGATGAAATAGAAACAACAAGTAAGCATATAAAATTATTAGTAAAAGATTTAAGACCTGAAGACGAAGACGAAATTAAAGCTAAAACAGGAACAACTAATGTTCAAAAAACTTTATTAACAGGTTTTGCTATGACCGATTATTGTCGTTCATTTTTTGTTGATGATAAAATTGCAGGTGTATATGGAGTAGTAGCCTCTTTAGATAATAAAGATATTGGCTCTCCATTTTTATTATGCACACCTAAAATTAAAAAACTAAAGATAAAATTTTTAAGAGAATGTAAAAACAGAGTAGAAGAAATGTCAGATAAATTTCCTATACTTTTTAATTATATAGACAGTAGAAATAAACTTCACTTAACTTGGCTTAAGTGGTGTGGATTTAAAATTATTAACGAGAAGACATTTAATGATGTTTTATTTTATGGATTCCTAAAGGAGAAGAAAAAATAATATGTGTACAATGGAAGCGTATGTAGCTGGGCGAGTATTACAAGGTTATACACAGTACAAAGCAGATAAAGATAAAGCAAGATACATTAATAATCAAACTGATAACAAAGCAAAAAATCTAAGAGAAGAAGCAATCTATAAAGACAATACTTTAATTAGACAACAAGAAGTTAAAGAAGATCAACTTTCAGATAAAAAGTTTACTTTAAAAACAGAAGAAGTAATAACTAAAGGTAAAGCAAAAGTTGCTTTCTTTGAAAAAGGTATTGGTGGTAATTTATTTAATAGTGTTATTGGAGATATATCTAGACAAGCTGGTAGGCAATCTAACAAAATTGATCTTAACTATGAAAATTATATTAGAGCTATGAGTGATAATAGATTAGCTTACAACAGAAGATTTACTAATCAAATTTTAAATTTACCAAGAGCAAACAAACCATCATTTATGACTTATGCTTTAGAAACAAGTATGGATATTGGTGGAATGTATTTATCTAATCAAGCACCAAGTACTCCTGCTGATGGTGGGATTGACGTTGGAGATATGCCATAATGGTTAAAATAAATACAGATTTAGGAGTTAATATTGAATTAGAAAACGCACCAACACCCGTAGATGTACCTGTTGGATCAGGAGCTCAAATAGTTGGTAAAGATAAATTTGGTCAGCTAGCAGATACTTTAGCTAGAATAAATCCTAAGATTCAAAAACTTGCACAACAAAATATAGAACGAGAAAATTTAAAAGAAGCAAATTTAGGTGCAGCTAAAATTAATGGAATGACTTTAGAAGAATCTAGAGATGCTGCTAAAAAAGGTTTTCCAAATATTTATAACGGTTGGGCTAGATATGGAGCTTACAAACAATATGCTCTTAACTCTGTTGATGGAATGGTTGCTGATTGGAAAGATGAATATATCTCTAAAAGAAATGTAGCAGGATATAATTGGCAAGAACATTACAATGAGTTTAGTCAAGGTTATTTATCAGATAAAGAGGGAGACGAGTTTTTTGCTTCTGCTTATAATGATGCAACTGGTAATCTAAGAAAATGGATTAACGTAAAAGAATTTGAAAAACAAGAAGAAGATTTAAAATATACAGTGATTGGTAATACATCTAAAAGTATTCAATCTTTACCTGACCAAGTATCTACTGCTCTTGAAGTAGCTTTTTATGAAGAAGAATTACAAGAGTTTGGCGAAATGGGTACAATGAACACTACAGATTATCAAAAAAGAAAAGCAAAATACTTTCAAGATAATATGTCTGATACTTTCTTAGAATTATACAACACTGTAAAAGAAAACAGAAACCCTGCATTAACAAGAGCAGAGTTTGACGATATTGTAATTAATGAAGCTGAACTACACGCTTCTTTAGATGGTAGGTTTGCAACAGAATATATTGAATTATTAACACAAGGTAGACCTGATGGTACTCCTGCAATAATTAATAATCCTAAGTATCAAAAAAGAGTTACTTCACTTATAGAAAATCTAAAAGATGCAATAAAATTAAATGTAGATTCTGTAAATTGGACTAACGGTAATGTTGGTTCTATGTCAAAAACTGAACGTACAGAATTAGGAAAAAACATATTTGATAAAGAATTTAGAGTAAGAAAAAATAGTGGTGCTAGTAATGCCGATGCTTTCTTAGGTTCTACTTTTGCTATAATGAATGGCATTAAAAGAAATGAACCAATTAAACAAATAGTAGATTTATTTGAAAAACCATTAAGTAGTGAATACACAGAAGATTCTAAACTAGCTTTAGAGGTTTATGCTGCACTAGAAAAAAATGGAGTTACAGGAATATACTTTAAAGAAAACGATAAAAACAAATTTAAATTCTTTGTAGCTAATTTAAAAATTCAATCAGGACAAGACCCTAGAGATGTTATTAGAGAAATGGGTACTATGGATACTCTAACAAAAGAAATTAATGAGTTGTCTTCTACTGATAAGAAAACACTTCAAAGTTATGGTGGTAATATGGCTTATCCTCCAAACCAAGAATTATACTATATGACTGCCCAATATTTTAAAAATATAAATTCAGGAATGAATGATAATTATTTAGGTCAAGCTAAACAGTTTATAGAACAACATTATACTTTAGTTAATGATCGTTGGGTAAGTAATTATAAGATGAATCAATTTGGAGTAACTAAAGATACTTACGATTCATTTAAAATAGCAGCAATACAATTATTGTCTGAAAAATTAAATACAGAAAAAAACATTATTCAAGAAAGTGATTTAGTTGGTTTTGAATTTGATGAAACTAATATGAATCCTGATTTTAATATTGCTGTATCAAGTGGTATTGATCTTAATAAATATGAATTAATTGTTAATGATGCAGATGATACACTTTATTTTAAAGTAGATGATGGAAGTCCTTTAGAAATACCTGCAACTGTAGAATATAAATCAGGCGAAACTGTATGGTTAGAAATACCAATAGATATAGTTAGAAAAAGATACGATTTAAATGTAGCCAATGAAACTGCTCGTTTAGATAAAATAAGAGATGCTAAAGATGAAAAACTAAGAATAAAAAAAGAGAAGAATCAAGAATTTTTATCAACACAAGAGGGAATGACACCATAATATGACAAGCATTAATTGGGATTTTATTTCAAGCCTAGAGGGTAAAGGAGTTAAGAAAGCATATGTACCTAGTGATAACTCTGGTGTTACAGTAGCAACAGGATTTGATCTTAAAGAAAAAGATACACAGATATTGAGTGATATGGGTATATCACAAGAGACAACAAGTTTATTATCTCAATTCTTTGGTATGTCTGGTGCAGAAGCAAAATCAGCTTCAGAAAATTTTAGTTTAAATGATGAACAAGTTAAAGAAATAGATAAAGCTAGTCATAGTTGGTATGCTAATCAAGTAAAGAAAACTTATGAAAGTAAAGAACATAAAACTGCTTGGGATCAATTAACTGAAGCAGAAAGAACGGTTGTAGCTTCAGTAGGTTTTCAACACGGAACATCTTTTACTAGAAAAGACGGTTCTGAAATGAATTACATTAAACAAGCTAGAGATGGAGATTGGGAAGCTCTTGAAGCTAACTTAAGAAATTTTGGAGATGACTTTAATACTAGAAGAAATAAAGAAGCAGATTTTCTAGCTGCCGAAAAAAAAACTCTAGATGAGAAGTTTATACCAACAGATATAACTAAACAAAAGTTTTTATACTCTGAACTACCTGATGTTAGTAGAGGTTTATTTTTAGATAAAGCATATAATTATAGCGAACTACAAAAACATATTGCTGAGGGTAGAACTATTAGTGCAGCTTTAAAAGCATCGTTAGTAGAAAATACAATTTTCTCTAATGCTTACGAATTATTTACTTCTCCTACTTTTGTCCAAGAAGATGGATTTAGTATGAAGAATAATAAAGAAGAATTTGATGCAGTAATTAAACAATATAATTTAAATCCTGATTTTGCAGATAGTCTAATAGGTGCTTTAAATGGAGAGCATTTAAAATACTTAGGAGAAAAAGCTGCAAGACACCAAAAGAATGCTGAGTTGTTAGCTTCGTATGGTTGGGGAGGTATAGCATTACAATTTGGTACTTTTATATTAGACCCTGTAAACCTTACTGGTTATGGAGCTCTAGGAAAAGTAATGAAAGGTACTCAGTTTTTAACAGGATTAACTAGAAGACAAAACTTTGTTAGATCAGGTTTAGCTTATGGTTCTATGGAGGGAGCTTTGTATGCTCCAATAGCAGCAAATAATCCTACAATGGGACTAAATGATGTACTAATTGCCTCTGCTTTAGGTGGCACTCTTGGAGGGGGTATCTCTGCTTTAACTGCTAAAAACCTAAGAAATATAGCTAGTTCAACGCAAAGACAAGACTTAGTAGAGAATGGATTAACACCATCAAAAGAAGCTGATGCAACAACATTTAAAAATACTAAACCTACTCAGAAAAATAAGAAATTAGAAAAAGAATTAGACGAAACAGCATTAGTAGATAGCGTAGAATTATTCTTTCCTAAATTAAGAAATATTCCTTTTTTAGGATTTAGTATGACTAGATCAGGTACTTTAGGTACTAGCTTATCTAAAGAAGCAAGATTATTTAATTTTAAAGCAATGGAAGATGCCATTGGTTATAAAGACAAAAAAACAGGTCTAGCTGCAAAGCAAGATTCAACTGTTGAAATGACAAGAGATCAAACTCTTATGCAAGCTCATAATACTGTCTATGGAAATGTAGGCGATGCTATGAAAGGTTATCTTAAAGAAAGAGGGTTTGGTGGAGTAAGAGGTTTCTTTCAGTTTGGTCATAAAACAAAATTTATGCACGATACTAAGAGATCAATAATTGCACTTGGTAAGCGAGAAAAGAAACAAAGATTAACTGACACTGAAGAAGCGTTATTAAAAGATACAAACCTTGTAAAAGCTGCAAATGCTTATGCTGATGGTTTTCAACTATGGGCTAAACTTTTAAGAGAAGCAGGTGTTGAGGGTGCTGAAGATTTAGCACAAAACACAGGTAGATATTATGTACCAAGAAAAATTAGTTTTGAAAGTTTCTTAGCATTAGAAAAAAGAATTGGAGAAAATGGTATTGAAGATTTATTAACACAAGCAATATCAAAAGAACAACCTCTTTTAAATAGAGTAGATAATCCTGCTGCTGCTAGAACAGATAAAGATATTAAAGCAGATGTTTCAAAAGCAAGAGCATTAGCTAGAGTGATAGTGAAAGCTGCAAAATATAATAGTAGACAAGGTGGATTTGATATTGAACAACTTATAAGAATTAAAGACCCTGCAAAATTAAGAGAATATATTGATGATGTATTTTCTAATCTTGAACCATCTCAAAGAGATGAATTATTTAATGGATTAAAAAATCAAATTAAAGTTTTAACTTCTGGTAGATTTAAAGAAAGAATTAGATTAGATGAAAACTTTGAATCTGTTATTAATGGACAAAGAATTAGATTAGATGAAATATTTGAAAATGATGTAGACTTACTTTGGCATTCATACACAAACGAAATGTCAGGTTGGTACTCTCTTGCAGATAGAATGGGTATTAAAGGCAGAACTGAATGGATTGCTTATAGTAATAAACTAAAGAATCAAATTAGAGATACTTATAGAGACCCTAATGCAGATAAATTAAAAAAAGATAAAAATGCAATTCAAAGAGGATTTGGTAATAAATTTATTGCTAATGAAGAAATAGATACAATAGATAGTTTCTTTAATAATCTTATGGGTAGATCAACAGAAGCGGGAGACCCTACTGTTGGTATGAATAAACTTTTAAGAGATTTAAGAAGATTTAACTTTGTTAGAGTACTTAACCAAGTTGGTATAGCACAGCTTCCTGAGTATGGAGTAAACATAGCTCAACAAGGATTTAAAGTTGTACTTAATGAAGTACCCGCATTTAGAAAAATACTTGATGATGCACAAGATGGAAAATTACCAGATACTTTTTATAAAGATGTAGCTGTGACTGGATCATCTAATGGAGACGACTATATTTATAGACAGTATCAAGCTATGGACGTTATAGATAGAGGTGTATCACAATTAGATACGACAAAAGGAAATTTAGTATCTAGACCTGTTGCTAACGCTTTTGAAAAAGGAACAGGACACGCATCAGGTCTTATTGGAATTGATAGAAACCAAAGACGAGTTGCTATGAGATCATTTGTTCATAAACTTGCAGAAGATTTAATAGAGGGTTCTAAAAAGGGCGATTTATTAAAAAATATTTCTAAAGGTAGATTAAATAGATACAGAGTTTTAGGTTTAGGAGACGAAGAACTTTTAGCTTTAGCAAAAGAATTTAATAGCCCAAGAGTAGTTACTACAAAAAATGTTTTAGGATATAGAGTTTTATCTTTTGATTTTGTAGCTTGGAAAGACCCTGCGTTAGTTAAAAAGTTTGGTATAGCAATTAATAGATATACTAAACGATCTGTCCAATACAATATGATTGGAGACACAAGTAGATTTTTCTCTGACAATGCTTATGGAAAATCAATGTCTCAATTTAGACAGTTTATAATGACTGCTTGGAACAAACAATTTTTACACAATATAGCAATGGGAGACTTTCAAACTTTCTCAATGTTTGCTTATACGATGATGGTAGGTGGATCAGCTTATGTAGCACAAGCACACTTTAATACTATTGGTATGAGCCCTAGTGAAAAGAAAGCATATCTTAAAAAGAAACTAGGAGAAAAAGGAGATTACACTAAAGTTGCTTTAGCTTCTTTTCAAAGAGCAGGTTGGTCTTCTGTTATGCCTCCATTTATGGACGCAATCACAGGACAGATAGCACCTGAATATAGATTTAATACTAGATCATCTGGTCAAGAAATGAATTTAATTACAGGAAACCCTACTTACGATTTAGGAGAAAAAGTTTTAGGTATTGGTGGATCAGTACTTAAATCTTTGTTTAATCCAAATTATGATTTTAGTAAGCAAGATTTAAACAGAATAATGAGAATACTTCCATATCAAAACTTATATGGAATCAACCAAACAATTAATTTTATAAGAGACAATTCTGGTTTACCAGACAAAGGACAAAAGGAGTTATATTAATAAATGGCATTTGCAATAGACACATACACGGGTAATGGCAACACAACAAGTTTTAGTATTACGTTCCCTTACATTGAACAAGCTCACGTTATTGTAACTGTTGATGGTGTAACTAAAACATTAACAACTCATTATACTTTTTCTAATTCTTCTACTATTTCTTTTGGAACAGCTCCAGCTGCTTCAACAGTAATAAAAATTACTAGATCATCTAACAGAACAGCTAGACTTGTAGATTATCAAGATGGATCAACTTTAACAGAAGCTACTCTTGACCAAGATGCAAACCAAGCATTCTTTATGGCACAAGAAGCTATTGATGTTACAGAGGGTTCTTTAAATTTAAATGCTTCTGATGAGTGGGACGCAACATCTAAAAAGATTGTAAATGTTACTGACCCTACAGCAGCTCAAGGTGTTGCTACTAAAAATTATGTAGATACTAAATTTACAGCAGATATTAATACAGTAAACACTTATAAGACTGCTGCTGAAACTGCAAAGACAGCAGCCGAAACTGCTGAAACAAATGCTGAGACAGCTGAAACAAATGCAGTCACAGCAAAAAATGCAGCCTTAGTTGCTCAAGCTGCTGCAGAAACTGCTTTAGATACTTTTGACGATAGATTTTTAGGAGCTAAGTCTAGCAACCCAAGTGTTGACAATGACGGAAACGCATTAGTTGATGGTGCATTATATTTTGATACGACTAATGATATAATGAAAGTTTACAACTTAGCTAACACTACTTGGTATCAATTAACTTTAACTACATCTAATCAAAATAATGTTAATACTGTTGTAGGACAAATTTCGCCTACTAATAATATTGCAACGGTAGCAGGTTTAAATTCTGAAATTACAACAGTTGCAGGAAATAATACTAACATTACAACACTTGCAGGAATTACAAATTTAGCAAACTTAGCTAATGCACACGCAGCAGTTTCAAATGTTAATACTAATTTAGCAGCAGTTCAAAACTTTGCAGATGTTTATAGAATATCTGGATCAGCTCCTACTTCATCTTTAAATGTTGGAGATTTATATTTTGATACTACAGCTAATGAATTAAAAGTTTACAAATCTAGTGGGTGGAGTGCGGCTGGCTCTACAGTTAATGGCACTTCTGCTAGATTTTCTTACATAGTTTCAGGTACTCCTACAACTGTATCAGGAGCAGATTCAGCGGGAAATACTTTGGCGTACGATGCGGGATTTGGGGACGTGTACCTTAACGGTGTACGTATGTCTGCAGCAGATATTACAATTACATCAGGAAATAGTGTAGTATTCGCTTCGGCTTTACAAAATGGAGATTTGGTAGACATCGTTGCTTACGGTACATTTAACGTAGCTTCAATAGCAGCTAGTAATATTTCTTCAGGAACTTTTAACTCTGCTCGTTTACCAACAGTACCTACAACAAAAGGTGGTACAGGTTTAACTTCTTTAGGATCAGCAGGACAAGCTCTTGTTGTTAATGCGGCTGCAAATGCTTTAGAATTTTCTAATGCAAGTTCTGCTGAAGTATATGGTTTTGAAAAATACTACAATGCTTCTACTTTAGTTAAAACTGTAACAGTAGTTGGTGGTGTTTTTGTTATTGATGGAGTTTCACAAGATACTTTAGATTTATACGAGGGTAATACTTATGTATTTAATTATCCGTCAGGACACCCATTTAAATTTTCAACGACTGCAAACGGAACGCATGGTGGTGGCTCAGAATACACAACAGGTGTAACTCACAACAGCTCAACACAAGTTACAATCGTTGTGGCTAGTGGAGCTCCAACACTTTATTATTACTGTTCTTCTCATACGAATATGGGTGGCACGGCAAATACACCAACACCTGCAAATAATGCAGTTCAATATATTACGACCAATCAAGGTCAAGATAACATTAGTGAAAGTCAATATGCCAACTTTTCTGATGTTTTATTTAGTGCTTCAGGCTTTGTCTTTAGCATTAACTCAAATGGCAATTTAATATCAACAATATAAGGAAACAAATATGGCAACAATAAATCTGGGTGCTATCAAATTTAACTGGAAAGGTGCTTACAATAGTGGGACATCTTACGCTGTTGATGATGTAGTTT
>Ga0181406_1000508_pt1 | contig 14720 bp, 17 predicted proteins | sample 29SPOviralmetaG_FD_130135 | JGI IMG/M metagenome (GOLD analysis project Ga0181406, IMG submission 130135) | Marine viral communities from the oligotrophic San Pedro Time Series (SPOT) site, San Pedro Channel, CA, USA - 29 SPOT_SRF_2011-12-20 | ecosystem: Environmental > Aquatic > Marine > Strait... | reverse complement strand
CGTAATTAGATTTGGTTTGTCTGTGTGGTTTGTTGTAATCATAGTAATCTGTTACAAATTGTGTTGGAACAATTTTTGAATATTCATCTAAGTCATATGTTTTTGATGTGTTGCCTTGTTGATTTTCTATCACAAAGATCTCTTTGTCTAGTTTTTCATATGATTTCATTTAGGGCCGTATATGCAATCTCTGGTAATCTTAAATAGTCTTTTGTAGCCTTGACGATCCAATTCATTGTGGCTTGCCATTTTGTCTAAACCAAAACGTTCACTGTTGAACACACATCTTTCAATCACAATTATTGGTTTGCATTTAGCAATAGTTTGTTCAGCGCCTTGTAACACATCAATTTCTAATCCTTCTACATCTACTTTTAAAACATCAACATTGTCGAACCCATGTTCATCTAAAGTTTTTAGATCAATATTGCCATCATCGTTTGGAATCACTCTGGTTGATCCTAAATGTTGTTCAACTGCAACTTCTAAGTTGCCTTTTTTATTGGCATTGCTAAGTCCATATGGATACAGGTGAATATTACCATATGATGCACAATTTTTTTCAAAACAATCAATGTGATATGGTGCTGGTTCAAAAGCAGAAACTTGGTCAAAGTGTTTGGCAAAATCAATGCTCCATCTACCTACATTGCCTCCTACATCAACCATATGACGCTTGCGGTTGGCATATTCTAAAACTTTTTTGTGTAAGATAGTATCGTGTTGAACAACAGAGTCTGCTATGTGATGTTTAGGTAAGTCACCATCAGGAATAAAAAATCCATCAATTAGTTGCACAACTTTTCATCCATTATGAATCTTTTTGGTTGCCACCCTAGTGCTCTAAGTTTGTGTGAAGGCAATAAATTTTCTATAGATTCATAATCAAAGCCATCAGTGATCGGGACGTCTAGTCCGTTGTGTGCTACCAACTGATCCACAGCCACAGTTCTTCCTGTGCCTACATCAAACACTCCACTCTCTTGAGGATGGTCGATGATGCACTGCACTGCTGATACCACATCAGACACATGTATGAGATCTCTATGATGTGTTGTGGCATACTTTAATGTTTTATTTTGTATTTGTGGCACCAACATGTCGCCTCTGGCTCCTTCGCCCCACACAGTAGAAAAACGCAATCCCACTGAATTAGGTGGAGCAATAAATTCGTTGACATACTTTGAAATGGCATATGGATTGCCATGCCAACGCTTGCATGCTGATGATGATGCATATATCACTCGCACATTGTTTTGTTCTGCTTCGTCAAAAACTTTTTTAGTGTATTCAACATTTGTCTCCCAATATTGGTCTGGATTTTCGATAGATTCTCTGATGCCAGCCAGTGCGGCAAGATGTATGATTACGTCAGTGGTGTCTTCTAACAATCCTTTGACTGTAAAGTCACAGATGTTTCTTCCTATTTGTAGATCCCAACATGACAAATTATGATTGTTATCGCGAAAATGTTTTACTAAATGATTACCTATGAATCCGTGTGAACCTGTAATTGTAATGTGCATAAACTTATATATAGAATGATCTGTTGCTGGTCAAACTGTCTTGGCTTGCAACATAAACTGCTCTTGGTTTAACCACTTGAATACGCACATATTTGTCTTTGACAAACATGTCAGACGCTGTAAGGCCATCTTCATGTGCACCTTGGATTAATCTTTTGGCGGCATGCGGTTTTATCACATAACCATAAGTGCCTTTCAATTGTGTTTCGCCTTTTCGCATGTGAACAAAATCTTCAACCACAGGTGTCTTACCTTCGTTGGGGTCTTGTTCAAACCTATAACCATCAAGATGTAACACATCGTCAAAGTCTTGGGTGTAGGAGTCACTGCACACACGAGAGTCATGTTCTAGCACCACAATGTTTTGATCAAGTTCAATGCATTTTTTCCATGCATGGTAATGCGATATCATACAACCACGAACGCCACCTTTTTGCCATTTAATTTTGAACAGTTTAGGTCCTGGTAGATATGGCTTTAAATTATTTTCTTTAATAAATTCATCAGCACGTGAAGGAGTAAAGCCTTCCAACATCCATGCATCCAAGCCATGTTGTCTTGCAGTGTGTTTGCATTCCAATGCAGAGTCAACAGTTGATTGTATTTCTTTGAGATATATTATAAATGCTTTCATTTTATCATACTTTCTATATGTGGTCTAAATCTACGCCACACAGTGCCATTGCGAACTTCTTCTATTGTCCAGTTGGCATAGGCAAGATTATGTAACCATTGTTCACGATCCGGTTTACTAGGAGTTTCAACTTGTTTAAGATTGTCTGTCCCAACGTCCCAAGCCAAACACAAATCAGATGTCATAAACACAGGCACTCCATATGTGGCTGCATCTACCACTGCTGTGGAGTTGTGTGTAATTGCACAATGGATATCAGAAGCATCTAGTTCCTCAATGAATGTCCAACGATAATCTTTGAACATGCCACCACCTCTGTTCATGTCTGCAATTTTAATTTGCGGATGACGTTTGCGAATATCTTCTGCACACTTGTCTGCATGGTTAGGATGTGGACGCAACAATAGTGTTTTGTCTGTGACATCTTTTAGTTGTTCTACCACTTGATCAACCCATTCATAAGGATCTTTCTGTGCCATGGACCAGTTGTCTTTTGGTTGTGTGCAAAGCATGATGTATTTGCCATCACCTTTCCATGCACGATTGTCTATGTTAAAAGTTTTTTTGATGTGTTCCCATCTGTCTGCAGGCGAATCTTGATTTAAAAAGTTGCCATTACGCATAGGTGACCACAAAGCACATCTGAAATAATGTTTATTCCAATCAGTTGCTCTGTTGCCAAACGAAGTCCAAAGTCCTCCGTCAAACACAATGCACACACCGCCATTCTTTTCATGATGTTGTCTAATTTTTCTCCTGTTGCCTTTAAGAAAGTCTCCTGCATTGTCTGGTCCATAACCAAAATGCACAGCAACTTTTTCCTTAGGATCGCCCATCCATCTTTCAGGATCACTACGACCTTCAATCCATATTGGGTCGTCGCCTACTGCTTTGATGCCATCATGCCATGCTTTGACCATTTCGAAGGATGCACCTTTGCCTCTGCGTTTTACTGTGTTACGAAAGACTTCGACTTTCATTATGGTTGGAGTCGTTTGATGTCAGCATCAACCATCATCTGTATCATTTCTTCAAATGATGTTTTAGGTTGCCAACCAAGTTCTTCTTTTGCTTTGGTTGAGTCACCATACATGCGTTTTACATCTGTTGGACGTTTGAACATTGGATTAGTGCCAATGTGTTTTTCCCAGTCGGTGATGCCAACATGTTTAAAAGCTGCATCAAGCAGTTCTCTAATAGTGTGATAATGTCCACTTGCAATCACATAGTCTTTTGGTTTTTCGTTATTCAGCATTAACCAAATGGCTTCAACAAAGTCACCAGCGTAACCCCAATCTCTACCACTGTCTAAATTACCAAGGATAATTTTGTCTTCTAATCCTAATTTTATTTTGGCTACACCGTCTGTAATTTTTCTTGTGACAAAACCTTTGCCTCTAATGGGTGATTCATGATTGAATAATATACCTGACACAGCAAACAATCCATATGCTTGTCTATACATTGACACAGTCCAGTGTGCATTTAGTTTGCTTATACTGTAAGGAGTGTTAGGCCAAAATGGAATCTCTTCGTTTTGTTTTTCTGATATTTGACAAGCATCACCAAACATCTCTGAAGTAGACGCTTGATAAAATTTTGTGTGTGGTGATAATGTTTTGATAGCTTGTAAACAGTTTACTGGACCCAGTGAATTTGCTTCGAATGTTTGTTTTGGAATCTGCCAACTGTCACCAACGTTGCCTTGAGCACCCATGTTAACAAAATATTCTGGCTGTATTTGTTTTACTAATGTGTTGATTGATGTTTCGTCAGTTAAGTCTCCAGTTACTAATTCAATGTCTTTGGTGATCCCTAAGTAATCCATGTTTTCTGTATTTGGTGCGGAATATCTTTTCATTATCCCATACACCTTATAACCTTTTTCTAACAACAGTTTAGCCATGTATGGGCCGTCTTGTCCTGTCATGCCAGTGACTATCGCATTTTTATCCATTCTTAATTTCCTTCCAGTAGGGATGATCCCAATTGTATTTTACATCATCTGCAAGTGATCGGCCAATGTGTTTTCTGTCACCTTTTGTATGATCCATGTATGTTCCTAGTTCTGAATTAACAAATGGATGTTTGCCTCCTTTGAAGCCTCCCCATCTGCCATCATTCAAATCATTTTCCTTATAGTTGTCATATTTGTTTATAAACATTTTTCTTGTGCCGTCCAAAGTATGACAGTCAGTGTAACCATCTAGATCCCAATACTTGTCTTCAGTATACCACTTTTTCCATTCTGTAAAAAATTCTTTAGTATGTGGATGTCTTAAATTAAAAGACAAAAAACCAGTTTCTGTGAATTTTTTTGGTCGTCCTAAGATGGTTATAAAGTGTTCTTCAGGCATAATGTGTTCAACCCACGTGGATGGCACATTATCAAATGTGTATGTATCGCTGTCTAAGTAATACAGCATGTCTGTGTCACACTTTTCAGCGGCATCACACATGGCAAAAACTTTTGCACTGAATTTAATAACATCATATTCGTAGTTGTATGTAGGGTCGCCTTCAGTCATGATAGGCTTTCTTTTGCCTATGTTACGTTTGCGAAAATTTGCCCACTCAGGTTGTTCATCATACAATTTTAAAAATTGACCATTGGTTAATGTTGTTTGGTTATTCATGTTGTCAGGATACACAAATTTTTTGTATGATTTAGGCCAACGTCCTTCAATGGAGTCCAAACATTTTTTTGCTGGATTTGGCCAATATCTTTCTGGATATGTGACTACGATTGCACAACTTTTCATTTTAGACTGTTCCAATATTTGTGTTCTTGGCGTGTTGTGAGATCGCTTTTCTTACTTTGCATTTGTTCTTTTCTATCGAAACCTTTTAAATGATCCATGTATTGTCCTAGTTCGCTGTTGATAAACGGATGTCTTGCCTTACGTGATCCAGCCCATCGCCCATCATTTAAATCTTCATTGACCATTTTTCCTGCTTGTTCAAACTCAAGTCTCACTGCATCAAATGTAAACGAGTCTGTGTAACCTGTGCGTGGAAAATGATCGAGGAATCCTTTTTGTATGTTAAAATACAAATCCTTTTCATAGTATTCTGACCACCTGTTAAAAAAATCTTCTGCATGTGCATGAGCAGTGTTGAATGCATAATAACCTGTTTCGGAAAATCCTTTTTTTGGTCTACCTAAGTATGAAGTAAAAGCATGGTCAGGAATAATGTGCTCTAACCAAGACATAGGAATCTTTTCAAATGTGATTATATCAGCATCAAGATACCACATCATATCAGGCTTTGTCTTTTGATAAGCATCAATACAAGCAAACACTTTATAACTAAATCTTATTGCATCATATTCGAATTCATAATCTTTTTGTCCTAGTTTTTGTAATTTTGAATTGTTTTTATTTCTATCAATAAAATCTTTTAGTATTGGTTGTTCTTCACACAGATCATAGTGTTGCAATCTTTTATCATCCATGCACTGAGTTGCGTCATCAGGATACACAAGTATCTCTGCATGTTCAGGCCAATTTTCTAATGTGCTTTCAATTGACTTTTTAATTGGCAAAGGCCAATATCTCGGACTATATGTTGTAACTATTGATAAACTTTTCATACTAAATTTTCTATTACCTCATACATGGCATCAATGCCTTTGGTAACATCTTCCATACCGTTGCCGACAAAAAATCCTTCGTCTTCAATTAGATCCGCTCCGGTATAATCACCAGTGGCTATCGTGTCCAACATGTTCATCACAGGTTGTCTCAGCCAGTTTCCTGATGCAAGTGGTCGTGACTGAATGCCTGCTTCTGTTAGTGCAGTAACCAGTTCGTCTCTTCTTCCCTGTAACGCACCGGTGCATATACAACCAAATGAGAACCAACTGCTTTCTCCTAGTGTCTTTTGTAATTTTAAATATTTTTCATCGCCAAATTTTGCAAAAAAGTGATCTTTGTTTTTCATTCTTGCTGACATAATATTGTTCCATTTTTTCAATTGTTCAGAACCTACAGCACCACTCATCTCTAAGGGTCTTACTGTGTAACCTGGAGTAACAAATGTAAAGTTATCTTTCCATGATCCTGTCTTTTGAAACAGTGTGTTGTTGGGCGATAGATCTCTACACCATCCATGTGCTCTTAAGGAACGCAACCAATCAGCGTCTTCTTGGTTATCTATTGTGACCATTCCGCCTTCCATGGTTTGCATATGGTGTGAGAAGAAAAATGATTGTGTGCCTATCAAGCCGTGTCCACCAGTATATCTTCCGTTGTATTTGGCGCCCATTGACTCGCAGTTGTCTTCAATTACTAAAAGGTTATGTTTGTCAGCAATTTTATACAGTGCATCAAAGTCACATGGATTGCCTAACAGGTTTATTGCCATGATAGCACAGGTGTTTGGTGTGATTGACTGTTCAATTTTTGCAATGTCTATATTATAAGTTTGTGGATCCACATCAACAAAATTTAGTTTGAATCCATTTTGATTTACAGGAAAATAACTAGTGGACCAACCTACAGCAGGCACAATAATATCTCCTGTAAGTTTGTATTTTAATTTTAGTAATGACAACATCAACAAATTTGCTGATGAGCCAGAATTACACATCACAGCATGTCCGTGTCCAAAATGCTCTGCATATTCTTGTTCAAATTCTTTTACTTTGCCGCCCATTGTATACATGTCGGATTCAATTACATCTTTAATTGCTTGTGTTTCTTGTGAGCCCCATGTGCTTGACGCCAAAGGATAAATTATGTCACCCATTCTTTTTTTCTCCTTTAAGATGATTTAAAAATTGACCTAATGGAGAAGTTGGTACTGGATCTTTTAAATCTACATCAGGATGATATTTTACAAGATCCATTTGTTTACAATCTTTGAATGAATCTCTGCCATAGGCCATTGTGTATTGGTCTGCGGCTCTGTTTTCTTCATATGTCCATACTTCACCAGACAAATAAATCTCTTCTAATCTGTTTGCCCAATCAATTGCTTTTGGATGTTTTGCATTGTGCATGTAAAATCCAGTTTCATCTCTAAATTTTGGTCGATCAAAAAATGTGCATAGTGCATCACTTGGACAAATCTCTTCTAAATAATCAAAGTTTGGTGTAGCAACATATTCTGTGTCTGCATCTGAATACAAAATATAATCAGCAGTTGAATTTTTTATTCTGTGTGTCTGTGCAAAAACTTTATGACTGAATTTTACTCCGTCATTTTTCCAAACCCACTTTTGCCTATCTTCACGCCAACCATTTTTTTCTGGATCGTCCTTACATTGATCTACAAATTGTTTCAGTTGTGGCTGAACTTCATACAGTTCATGATACACAATGTTGTCTTCTAGTATTTCTGGCTGTTGTTCTTGCCAATACACATGCAGTTGCACATCTTTGGGCCAGTGTTGCACAAATGATTCCACCATACGTTTTGCAACTAAATCGTAATATTTTTTGTTATAGGTTGTTGCAACTTCAATTTTTCTCATGATTTCGGAATATCTCAACTTTCATTATATGCTATTTAAATACTTGTTGATATGCCAACATCCAAAACGGTTATTACTACTATGTCACAGTCTGGTTATGGACAATATGGTAAACGTATGATCGAAACATTTGACAAACACTGGCCACAGTCAATAAAATTGAAAGTTTATTATGAATGGATGCCTACCAATGCAAATTTTTCAAACAGAGTCGAATGGGTGGATATACAATATGCCTGTCCACATTTACGTGACTTCAAACAAAGACACTTCAACAATCCAAATGCAAATGGCATTAAGCCAGGCACAGAAACAAACGCAAAATATTCATATTTGTGGGACGCTGTCAAGTTTGCACATAAATCATATTGTGTATCACATGCGGCTCTCAATGCAGACTCAGACTTAGTTGTCTGGCTGGACGCAGATGTTGTTACCCATTCTGATGTTCCAGATGGTTTCATTGAGAGCCTCCTTCCAGAAAATCATTACTGTGCATATCTTGGTAGACAAAAAATTTATCCTGAGTGTGGCTTTGTAATCTACGACACTAGATCCTTACACAATCAAGCATTCATGCAAGACTGGCAAGACATGTATCGCACAGATTCATTGTTCAACGAAATTGAATATCATGATTCTTATTTGTTTTGGGTATTGCAAAAAAAGTATACAGAACGTGGCATGCAGTCTTTTAACATTTCAGAAGGACATCCACACATTCCAGGAGGGCATGTGTTTATTAATTCGCCTTTGGGTGCATACATGGATCATCTCAAAGGAGCACGCAAGGTGGTTGGTCGTTCCAAACGCACAGACATTTATCGTCCACACAAAAACAATTATTGGGATAAAATTAAATGAAACTCAATGTGATTAACAACAGTCACAAAAAAGATTCTAAGGCATGGTATACACTTGGACCGTTACAAAAATACCATGACGATCAAGGCATTCCAACTATGTGGGGACTAGCCGTGGGCAATTACAACAGAGCAGTGCAGTTGAAAAATAACAAACAGCCTTGGTTATTTTGTGACATGCCATATTGGGGTAGATGGAATCCTTTGAAAGAAGCTGTAAATCCCCAAGGCGAATATTTTTGGAGAATATGTTTTGGAGATATACACGTGACCTGGATTGTTCCTGATTTGCCCAAAGATAGAATACAGCACATTGATATACAACCATGGCGTCAAAAAAAAGGTGATTACATCTTAGTTGCACCTTCGTCATTTACTATAAATTCATATATTGGACAGAGAGATTGGGAACATCAAACTGTTGCATGGTTACGCACAAAAACTGACATGCCTATTAAGGTTAGACACAAGCCAAGGAAAAATGGCAAAAGTGGTCCTGCTTATGCTGATGTGCCACTGTCAGAAGACTTGAAACATGCACACTGCGTGGTAACATCATGTTCGATGGTTTCAATTGATGCTATTATTCAAGGAGTGCCGGTGTATTGTCATGCAAGATGTCCTGCACGTCCTGTGTCGCAAACTATTGAAAATTTTGGCACGCCAATTTATCCCAACAATCGTGAGGATTGGTTGGCAACACTCAGTTGGCATCAATACACACAGGAAGAAATAGAATCTGGTTTGTTCAAAGACATGTTTGGAAGGATGTATGATGCGTTGCGTTAGAACCATGCGTAAAGCCACAGAGGGCATTGTGCAACAGTGGGCCAAAGGTACCAACGGTGTGATTATTGATCCTATTCCAAATGGACAACCTATGCCCGATGATGAATACTTTTATTGGGGCATACTCAGAGGCGCAGGCGACATGATGAAACGTGGTGAGCATGACTTTTATTTTTGTGATCATGCTTATTTTAAAGCAGGACATGACAACAAAACAAATTGGTATAGAGTAACCAAAAATGCACACACTAATGCTGAACTTACAGAGCAAACACCTGACAGATACGAACAACACTTTCAACAAGATGTAGTGCCATGGCAAACAACTGGAACACAAGTTGTTGTATGTCCTCCAACTGGAGCAATTGAATGGTTCTTTGATGCACAGCAATGGTTAGACACTACTGTAGAGACCTTAAAACAGCAAACAAACCGTGAAATACGGGTGAGAGACAAGCCTTTGAATCCTCAAGTGCAAACATCAAACGGAATTACACAGTTGAAAGGATTTAACAAAACAGGAGATCAACCCCCTTTAGAACAAGATCTCAAAGATGCATGGTGCGTGGTTACATTCAATTCAATGGTTGCTATAAAAGCTGTGTGCATGGGTATTCCTGTAATATGTGGACCCGAATGTTCAGCTTATCCGATGGCAACAAAGTTTGAAAATATTGAAAATCCAAATCGGCCAGACAGAGAACCTTGGTTATGGCATCTAGCACATCAGCAGTTTACTCTTGATGAAATGGCTTCTGGTTATGCCTTCAATTGCATGCAGTAAGATTTTGCCCATGTCCGCATCATCCAACTTACCACTTTAGTTTTCTTTTGGTCCCAATTGTCCATGCCCACAACATCTTTCAAACAATCGTTGCCGGTCATGTATTGCATGGCTAGATCATTGAGATGTTTGTGGTCGCTGATCCAATATATCAGTGGCACACTCCAACCAGTTTTCATTTTGTTAATGATGTAGTCTGGCATGTAACCTTTGTATGCTAATTTAGTTGGCAGTTTTGTTTCTGATTTTTCACGTCCTATTTTGTGATCACTGTGTATGTCCATGCAGTATTTCATGAATCTTTTTGTTGCCAATGGAAATCTACCCTCCATAGAAAAACGCATACCAAACTGATCGTTGCGTGAAAAAAATTCTTCTGGCACCTGTGTAACACAATCCACTGCCATGTAAGAATTTATTGGATCTTTGTCGTTCCACAATTCTTGGGGAATAATTTTACACAATTCACTGTGTATGTCTTGAGGATCAATTTTACTAACAAGTTTAATTGGCCTTTTGATACGGTGCATCCATTTCCATATCATGTCGTTGAATGATTTAGGAAGATCTTTTCTAAGTTTCCAATACTTAGGATATCCCCCTAACAGTTCATCCCCCATGTCGCCTGCCATGGTTACAACAACTCCCTTGTTGCTTAAAAATTTATTGGTGTAATAATACATTGGCAGATTCATGTTATACACAGGCTGTTCCATCAAGAACATTGAGTCTTCCCAAAATTGTTCTACAAGTTTAGGGGTCATTTCTACACGATGATGATTTAAACCAAAATCTTGTGCAAATCTTTTTGCACAGTTGGCATCATCATTAAAGTCTTCACCAATCCTTACATTTGGATTCATTTCATTTGTAAAAGAATCTAATTCGCCAAGTATCTTTTTTAATTCATATGCTACCAGTGTTGAGTCTAATCCTCCTGACAAAAACATACCAAACTTCCTGATACCTAGTGTGGACATTTTTACAGTTTCATGTGCTTCGTGTCTAAACTGTGCATAGTCTAGTGATGAATTTGATGTTGGAGTGATCACAGTTCTGTAGTGTGATGTAAACTTTTTGTGTGGCACATTATACATCAGTGTTTCACCTGGCATAACTTTTTTAATATTAGTAAACATTGTGTTTCTTGTCACATTGTTACCTGAGTAGGACATACAAGCAGCTGCCAAATCATCAATCTGTCTACTGTTGGGCACATGATCTAACATGCCTTTGATTTCAGATCCAAATATTATTCCGTCAGATATCTCTGCATAGAACAAAGGTTTGATGCCCACATGATCTCTACTGAGTATGATGTTTTTAGTTTCTCTGTCATAGTAAGCAAAAGCATGCATGGAATCAATCTGTTTTACTGCTTCAACACCAAATTTATCAAGTAAAAATGCTAAAAGTTCTGTGTCACAAGATGTTTTAGGTGTAAAGTTGTGTTGATCAACCAATTCTTGATAATTGAATATTTCTCCATTGTAAACCAACACGTTGCCTTTGTCAGTAATCCATGGTTGTTTACCTTGTGATGCTTCTGATGTAATTGACAGTAGATTGTGGCCAAGTGTTACGTGGTCATCGTTCCATATGTCTTGGCCATCTGGCCCTCTATAATAACAAGTATCAATATAACCTTGGATTAATGTTCTGTCTTTTTTTGATATTCCGTAGATGCCGCACATTAAATATATGTATGGCAGGTCAGCACTACCTTAACAAAGTATTGAACAGTCCAGTTCAAGCAGATCCTTGGCAACATCAAATGATTGAACACTCTTTGCCAACCGACATGTTCGAAAGATTACAGACACAATGTCAACAATTTTTACATACCGACAATGGCGGAAAATTAAAATTTGTGTTTCCAAATGAATTCACAGATTATGGCATTGATTTATATGATGAAGTATACTCCATAGGCAAAGAAATTTATGACAACGCAAAAACTCTGACAGACTTATACGCTAAACCAAGATGGTATAATGATCTCACAGTGTATGCACACATTTCCATCACACCTCCACTGCCTTATCAATTCCATATACATGAAGAAGGCTTAGAAAAAATTTGGAGTTCAGTGACATATGTGACTCCGGAAAAAAACATTGGAACGAAAATGTATACCACTGAAAATGAATCTAGTTTTGTAAAAGAAGCTCTTTGGGAACCAAACTCAACATTTGTATTTTGTGGACAAAAAGGGGTTACTTGGCATTCATATGAAAGCAGTGAAACCACAAATAGAATTACTCTTAACTATTTTTTAATGTCTGCCAAGCGAGGCAAAAGATTTATTTAGAAAAAACATAATTGGCTTCAGTGGCGTTTCGTAGAAATGTGCCACGCAATTTGAATCCTTGATTTTTTAAATCCTCAACAATATATGTGTGTTGGTTTTCTATCTCAAACAAAATTGATTTACATTTAGCAAGAGTTCTTTTTGCACCCTCGTAAAATCTGGCTTCATGGCCATCTATATCAATCTTCATGTGTTGTGGTTGCGGTAAAACATTTGTTTCTACCAAAGTATCTAGATCTTTTACAATCACTCCATGTTTGTGTTTTTGTGTTTTGCTGATTATGTTGTCAGACACGCCTGGATAATAGTTTGGGATTCCAATTATATCAAATGCTGGTGCATCACTGAGTGCAACACAATATGCCGTGCAAGGAAATGGATTAGATGATATGGTTTGACACAAAATGTTATAGTTACCAGCATGTGGTTCGAATGCATAGGTTGTTATTCCCCTTGCTCCTGCCGCCATGGTGTAGATACCAATGTTTGCTCCAACGTCAAATAGAATGTCTTCTGTAGGAATATATTTTATCCAAAAGATAGTTTCTGGTTCTTTGGCTGTTATTCTACGAACTCTGTTTTGAACATAAGAAGGTTCTTTTGGTGAATTTATAAAATTTATTTCTTTGCCAAATAATTTAGTTTTAAAAAATTTATTAACAGTTGATCTTAACTTAGGCACACTGAATTACCAGCCACCGTCGTCCTTGGCAATCTTATCATCCACAGTTGGTTCTAAAGTTGCTTTGTATTCCTTTTCAGCATCACGCCACTCTTGAGCATATGGCACATCTTGTAAGTGTTCAAACCATGGTCCGCCTTCTGTGTAGTGTAACATTTTAGGTTCGCCATCTTCAGGGGCAGTATACCAATCAGTAAGCCAGTTCCATTCATGTGATATTTCGCCTATCTCATGATCAGCTAACCATACAAATCTGTGATGCCATAATCCATCATTGGTGTTCATTGAATTTACATCAAGCAGTTTGTTTGCTGGATGTTCACAGTTCCACAACATGCAAGATGACCAATTCTTTCTTGGATACACAGTTTGTTCTTTGCCATCCATTTTGGTTGATGCTTTTGGCGTGTAGTCATGTTTAGCAACCATTACAGCATAGTTGTCATTGGCTTGATTGAATAGTTCTTTGATGTCAGTCCTGCATAAAAAATCACAATCAATAAACAATGCCCAACCTTTGTATCCTGTCAGCATTGGCACAAAGAATCTTGAGAATGTAAATTCTGTAGACGCTTTAGCGTCAGCACCTCTAGTGTAGATACCAAGTTCTTTTAGAGTTGGTAATTTTAATGGATATACTTGTGCATCGGGATTGTGTTTTTGTATCGAATGCTTGGCAACTTGAAAGGCAATGTCCTCTCTTGAATCCCAGCCAATAAAAACTTTCATCTGTGTCATTTGTTATTATAGTAATATATCTGTTGCCAATTGTCAACCTTGACTATTCTATCATCATTGTTGTGTGCATTGTAAGACTGTTTCATAAGGAAAGTTTTGATGCCCATTGATGCACCTGCAAGTGCATTAATCCATTTGTCTTCTACCCACAAACAATCTTTTCCACGATACTGTTCTAACCAGCTTTCTTTGGTACTGCCATCCTCCATGGAGGTTGTGTCTAGTCTATCGAAAATGTTGGGAAAATATGTTTCAAGATTCTTTTTCCTCAGTGCAATAGCATAAGGATCAAAACCCATTGCTGTGCAACCATGCACTTCATAACCGTCTTGTTTGAATTTTGTTAGTATTTCTACTGCATCTCTCAAAGGTGATATCCAACCCATCCATGCTGACTGCACAAAAGAATGCATTTGTGTTTTCATGTGTTCGTATTGTGTTGTTGGATCATCTAAACTTTTGCCTGGATGATAATAATCTAAATATTTTTGGAACTGTGTTTGCCAATCCAAACAAACACCATCAATGTCGGTTAGTATTGTTTTTTTATTCATCTCGAGAAACTCCTGTAATTTGTAAAACATATCTTGATTCATAACCTAAGTTAGCTGCCATGTGTTCGGTACCAGAAGTCCACCCAAAATAACTGCCTGCAGGACCCATACAAATTTCATTTTCAATCCACAGCTGATGACCGGGTTTTTGATCATGTAAAAATACAATTATGCGTGTAATATTAGCAGTGTCTTGTATATCATTTCTTTTGATGTATTCTTGATACTTGTCTTTGTGATAAGGCAGGGTTTGGCCTGGATCCATTCTACTCACTGCACACACGGTTTTTGCAAGGCCAAACGATTTTGCTGTCTCCGTCAAGGCATCTGGCAAATCTTCATTGCAAGCCGACACTCCAT
>Ga0181406_1000507_pt1 | contig 14738 bp, 25 predicted proteins | sample 29SPOviralmetaG_FD_130135 | JGI IMG/M metagenome (GOLD analysis project Ga0181406, IMG submission 130135) | Marine viral communities from the oligotrophic San Pedro Time Series (SPOT) site, San Pedro Channel, CA, USA - 29 SPOT_SRF_2011-12-20 | ecosystem: Environmental > Aquatic > Marine > Strait... | reverse complement strand
TAAACATATATGAATCCCAATCCTCATCTGTCTTTTCTTCTGATTGTAATGCTTTATCAACAATAGCAGAATTAAAATACTTTGCATACATTGACTCATAATACTTTCTATATCCTGGTGCATTTGTATATACATGATAATCAATTCTTCTATCTTCTACCCAATTAAATAAATCTTTTACTTGCATTATATCAGACTCAACCATATTCATATCCGGATCACCACCTCTCATAGCAATATAACTATGAAAGCTACTTCCAATATAACATCCATCTAATAATTTGAAATTAGTTAATGCAATATGAGAGCCTTCATGTAATGCTAATCCTACAGTTGCATCAAAGTTATTATCTTCTATTTTAGATCCTATAGTAACAGATCGACCATCGGTATAGCTTTCGTCATTATTTTGAAAATGAACTGGAATTTGTTTACCTGTAACAATATTAACAAAATTGCCAATAGCTCTTTGAGCAGAAGCTAACTTAGTGTAATCAACTTGTTTCTTATTGTTAACTTCATAAGTAAAATCAGTATCAATATCATCAAACCAATAACTAGATGCCGACTCTTCATATGTCTTAACTGGATTGGCTAATGCCTTTCTAATGCGTATCTTTTTCATAAATATCTCTTTTATATATAATAAGAAAACTAATTCATTTATCCAAGAAAAAAGTTGGGTTCTTTGAAGATTATTTATTTATTTTTCTTTTGTACTTGTGATATTATTCTTGATTCTGTTTTATCAAATCTAGAATCCATTGTTCTATGTACATCATCGATTCTATCGTTTAATGATCTATCAATGTTATCTATCATTTGATCAACTTGATTTTTCAATTGTTCTAAACTACTAAATACATCTGAGTTTAGATCTTCGTGATTTCTATTCACCCTATCAAAAGATGCCTTTACCCTATAAGCAAAAAATGCCAATAAAGCTACAGCACTGGATCCGATAAGGATTCCTATTAACATATTTGTTTCCATATGCTTCCTTTCTTATTTATGTCAAAGAACCCAACAATACTTTAAAAGGGAGCTAATGCCTACGCATGTCTAACTCCCTTTAAGATATGAAAGATGCTATTTAATGCATAGCTGCGTACTTTTATAATTCTACTTTTTCTTCTCCAACATTAAAGATATCTTCTTCTGCGGTACCTAAATGTTTCTGAATAACTTGCTTAACAAATAATCTTTCAGAGTCTCCTCCACCAGATGCATCAAAGAATGGTAATATACCTACTTCGGAAGCTTCTTCTAATGTAAATCCATCTGCTAATAACTCACATATTCTAACTGTCATACGTGTCGATATCATTGTGCTAAGCTTTCCTTCATCAGACTTCCATTCTTTTCTAGTTACATCTGCAATATCTGCTACTGATTCTAATAATGAATCCTCAACTTTGTTGCCAAATCTTTTACTTAAAAGAACATGCTCTCTTTCTTTAGATAATATATCTACTTCAATAACTTCGAACCTATCTAATAATGCTCTATCTAATACTCTAGTAGATGTATATTCTGTTCCAATATTTGCCGTAGCTATAAAAGACACTCCTGAAGCTACATTTACTAATGGTGCATCAATATTTTCGTCTAATCTCAAATATCTTTGGCCTTCATCTAATACAGTCATTAATATATTCCAAGCTTCAGGATGTGCTCTAGACAGCTCATCTAAAAGAATTACAGCATTTTCTGTCTTAATAGCCTTTATGAATGCTGATTCATCAAACAGTGTCTCGTTGTTCTTAAAATGCGTATTACCAATTAATGTTGATCTAGGATCTTGAGTTGCTCCTAAGTTAAAATAAAAGAATGGTCTATTAGTTGCCGTAGGCAATGCTTTTGCTGCTTCTGTCTTACCAGATCCTGCAGGACCTACCATCATGATATTCTTACCTCTAACTGCTGATCTAATTAGATACTTCCATTTAATGTCTGTAATTTCTAAATGATCAGGCTTAATAGAAGGAGCATTGGTAATAAATGCTAATACCGGATCGTCGTTGACTATTTCTTTTTCTTGTTTAGGCGGTGCTGGTGCTGGCACTTCGTCTAAATCAATTCTTTTACTTCTACCTGTTGTTGAATTATATTTGAGTCCTTGGCCTTCTTTATAAGCAATCTTAATCATATCATCTCTGAATAGATGCGTGATGTCATTGCCATCCATACTAACTACTTTTATAAACTCACCGTCTTCTGTGGTAACGGAACCAAATATTTCGTCTTTCATAACTTTATTTTTTTATATATAATAAGAAATAAAATTATATTATCCAACCAAATATTCTATGTTTTCATTACTTTTTGATATGCTTGTTCATATTGTTGTTCTAGCGTAAGTTCAGGATTTGCAGTTCGTATTTTATGTATTTCTTTGAACATTTGGGGTCTTTTGCCATACTCTTCAGCACTCCAAAGTAGGTCTTCTAATTTACTCATGGTAACTCTTTCTTTATCATTGACTCTGGTAACAGTCTTGTTATGTATTCTTTATAATATTTTGCCTTATTCCATCCAGGAATCTTATCAGATGCTTTTGCGTCTGTGTATGGTCCTACTATAAAATCTGTTTTTGGTAAAGGTCCAGATTCGCAAATCTTAACACTTCCATCTGGCGTGTCTATATACTTAGCTGGTTGCTTATTGGATGGTAAGCAGTCTTTTAATTTCATTTACCATTTCCTACATGACCAATATCTAGCTTTATGCCTAGGGCCAGGTGTTTCGCATCGATGCCTTGCTCTAAATGATCTACGAGCTGCTGGATTATTTTTTCTAATCTTCATGGTTTTCTGTCCGGCTTTTTTTGCTGATGTTCCGCCATGTCCGAAATTAACTTTAACAACGTTTCCTTTTGGATTTTTAACGTAAACTTTAAACTTTTTAACATCTCCACGCATTGGTTTTCCAAGTTTAACTTTTCTACCTCTATACTCAGCTTCATTTACATCTGCTTTATATTCTTTTATGAATTGTATAAATTCTTTTATATCTTGATAATTTTCTACGTCATATTCTTCCATAGGTTTAACTCCTTAGATTTTTGTATCCAAATTGATTTAACTTCATCAATTTCTTTTTTTAATAAATATGTATCATTTAAATATTCATTAACTATTTCATTAAAAGGTTTTCGTTCTTTTGTTGCTTGAAAATGTAATCCTTTTAACATTGCCGGAACCTCTTTTTCTAACAACAAATAATCTTTTCTTGATGCTAATGATCTAGCTGTTTGATCGTCTGGTAAATACTTGCCTGGTAATGTGTTTAATCCACTCTGAGTTAAATGTTCTAGCTCATGTCGAATTGAATTTCGTAACTTCATAGCTATTAAACTTCTATCTTGTTTCCTATTATCAGTTTGAATAGTTATTTCAATATAAGGTATTTGTTTGCTTGAAGGCTCTGTTGGGTTATATGCATCACCATTTACATATGTTTCACCATATCTAGTTTGCAATCCAAAATAAAACTGTAGTGGAATACTTGAGTTTCGAACTTCTACAAATAAAATGTTTTTGTATTCTGTAGATATAGTTGGTACTTCAATTAGTGTGTCTAAAATTAAATTACTTAATTTAGTTACTATAGTTCTATACTTACCCGGAATATGTATTGCGGTAGGTTGCAAATCCTATTACGGCATTGATCCTGTGTCAGTCCAATTGGGTCCTAATAGTTGCTGCAAACATTGTGAATGAGAACCTGACCATGTTAACTCAACACTATCATCTGTGATAAATGTTGGTTCATTTGCTGTATACCATTTCAATATAAACAAATCACTATCCAATGATTTTCTTACGGTATGAGCAGATGTTTCCATTACTTGAGAAAAGTCTACTGATCCTATGTTAGCCCATTTTGCAAAGGCATATGTTCTATCTGTGTAATCCATTTTTTGTTTTCCTTTTATTTTTATTATATATAAATATTTTCAATTATACAAATCTATCTTTAAGAGCATTGTAATTTTGTTCAATTTGAGTTTGTGTTAATGCAATATCATATAATGATGCAACTGCTAACTTGCCGTTATATTCTCTTGCAGATAACGATATCCAGGTACCCATGGTAAATCCTGCTGCTGTTGAAACAAAGGTGTTATTATATGTATTAGTATTTTTTAACACGGCATTTTCATATACTTTCCAAGTAGCTCCATCTTTAGTAAAAACCATATGTACCCAATTTCCTGCACTCAAAGCATGAGTATACCCCACAGCAGCTGCTGGACCTCCAGTTCCAGTATCAACATATATGTTCCAAGTACTTGTACTTGGGTCTAATAATATTCCCCATCCTCCTATTCCTCCTCCGACTGCAGAGGCTTTAGCTATTATTCTTTGATATGAATCTCCAGTATAATCAGGTGCTACCCATAACTCAAATGTTGCTGTCGTTTTGCCATAAAAAGAAATTGGATTAGAAGAAAGTATTGCCCCATTCGATGCAAATAACACATAGTCATCTACTCCGTCAAAATTATAATGTTTCGGTAGATTTTCAGTTAAAGTAATGCCCCCAGTTTTGGTGCCATTGAAGCCTACTGTTGAAGTGCTGCCGATTATGCTAGATACATCTCCTCCGCTGTTATTGGATCTTTCATTTTGAGCATCTACTCTCCAAAATAATCCATCTGTTACTATTTGATCTGGTCCACCTATTACTCCCATTATGATATCCTCCAGTTAGCTATATTATAATTATGAACTATTTCTGCCGCAGTCAATTCTCTATTATATATTTTAATATTAGCTACTTTTGGGTCTGAAAATATTCCTGCTGCTGCAGACACATTCCAACATCCTATAGTAAAATTTCCATTATCAAAGTTAGTAGAGCCTGCACCTCCTGCTTGTTGAGATAATGTAATAGGCGATGCATTGATATACATTTTACATGCAGAAGTATCAGTTCTATCAAAAACTAAAGTATAGTATTTCCATTGATTTTGCAAACCTAACGCTTGAATTTGAGTTAGATTAATACCATATTGATCTCCTGCACCTCTATTAAATCCTAATTTATTGCCATTGCTATATAAACTAAAATATTTAAATGCCATTAGCATGCCATCATTATTCATAGGTGTTTTCATCCATAATGATACAGTACATAATTCTGTAGAACCCATATTAGGTATTATTGTTGAAATATAATCATTTATGCCATCGCATGCAAACATTCCTCCCACTTCTGTAGAATAAGTAGCGCCAGTAACTGTCATGGTAGTTGTTCCTACTAAGGATTGAAGAGTAGCAGTACCATCATAAGACTTAGAATTAGCAATATCTATGTATATTTGCAGGCCATCTCTAATAATTGGTAATGTTGCGTAATTGACTGCCATTACTCGTATCTCCCTTTTAAAGCGTTATAGTTTTGAAGTATTTCTTCAGACGTTAAATTTGTATCATATATCTGTACCATACCGATTTGACCATTAAATGGAAAAGTTCCTTGTGCCCATGCACCTATTCTAAGTCCACCCATTCCATCTGTACTAGCTGCTGGAGTACCATTATGAGCACTAGTAGGACCAGGTGCACCATTTATATACCATTGCCTATCATTAGATGCTCTATTAACTAAAACTGCATTATACCATGTATCTACTTGTACACTAGATAATCCTGTAAAATTACTAACATAATAATCATTACTGGTTGTAGATGATATCCATGCTTTTAAATTACTATAATTAATTGCAATCTGTATAGGATATCCTGTACATAGGATATAATCATATTGTGCAGCTACATTGCTAGCATTAAACCAAATACTTACAGTCCATGTATTTGATGTCCATACGTCATTTAAAAAATTTGTATATTGTATTCGTTCTGTAGAACCATCAAAAACAAAAGCTTTGCCGTTATAGGTTATGCCATTTGTTAATGTTCCTGTATTACCTCCTACAGTATCTGTTGAAGATGTTCCTGTACCAGAATAACATTTTTTATTTATAGCATCTAAATTAAATGCTATTTCTCTACTAACTGTTCTCGGTGAATGATGAAATGCCATAATCTTTTTATATAAATATTAGTCTAATAAATTATAATTCCAATATTGATCTTTGTCTTTGTTATAAGGATTACCTGTTTGCATGTAATAACAATTTAAACATAATAGTTGTAAATTATCTATTTGATGATTGCATACATCTCCATCTTTGTGATCTAACAGTAATGGAGTAGTATCATCTGTTATTCTTCTTTCTTCATATCCGCAACTTGAACATTTTTCTGGTAATATACCTAATGCTATTATTCTATTGCGTAACTTCCAAACTGGGTAATTTGGATGATCTCCATCCAATATCCTATCTATGGCATATGGACCAGCGGTAGCTCTTGTAACGTCCTTATTTATACCTTTTCCAGCTTGATTCTTATGAAGTTCCCATAGTGTTTTTCCTGATTCTGAATCAGTGTATTGTTTTGCATATTTTTTGTATGTGGAAAATGATACTTTAAGGAATCTAGCAGCTTCTGAATTAGATTTGGTATTTTCCATTGCATACCTAATTTCAGACTCTGATAAATTTAAAGCTGATCTCCCACGACCATAAACATATTTATAGTCTACACCCACAAAATATTTTCTTTTAGAAGAAGTTGATATGCTTGTTTTGGTAATACTTTTTGATCATATACTTCTTTCATTCGTTCTCTATGCTTTACAGGAGAAATCATATCCATAAATGATCTATCTGGATAACCTGTTATTTCTTTAATAGTATCTAACCAGTCGATATAGCTTGAATATTTTCTATCAAATTTTTGCTCTGCAGATTGGTTCTCCCAATATTCAATTTGATCTTTTAACGGCCACATATCGATAGGGACATCTTTTGCTTTTCTTCTGCCTGGTAATAATTCTTTGTGTTTATTTTTTCGTTCTTGTCTTTTAATAATCTTGTCCATTATATCCATGGATCTGTCTTTAGGAGAATCTCCTATTGTTGCTTTTTTTGCCATAACTATTTCTTTTTGGTTTTTTTTGTTAATAATACAACTTGCCTCCATGCATCTTCAGCACGATAAACATATTTTTTAAATTTTTTAATATTTTTTTTATCTTTTGACGTTATTGCCAGTTTCATATTTCTATGATATTTTGCATGATATATTCCTATCAATATGTTTCTAAATAATTTCATCCAATTTGCCTAATTAGTTTAACTATCAATCCTAAATCTTTTAAATCTTCATATACTTCTTCTACTAGGTTACATTTATCTTTAAAGATTTCACATTTACCAACTCCATCAACTATATGAGCTATTTGTACAGCTTGAAAATAGTTGTGTCCACAAACTTCTTGCAATGCATCTGTTACATGTTGAAATGTATTAATATCATCATCTAATAATATAAGTGCACAATTATTTTTTTTACGATAACTTCTTTTTTTCATTTACTATAACTTCACATTTTTCATAATGTTCATTTTTTTCTAGCCAAATTAAGCATTCATCTAAAAATCTTAATTTCTCATCTTTACTCCACTCACTAGGCCATCTCCATTTTGATTTACTCATTGAGTCTATTGAAGATAGTATTACTTTATCCAAATAATTTTCTTCCATAATATATTATAATGATTTTTTGGTAAAAATACAACCTATCTGTTAATTTCCGAAAGTATGATTTCCTATAATAACAGAGTCTTTCCAATTTTTAGCCCAATATGGAGGTGGAATTTTATGCCGGCCGCCAGAAGCATAATATAAAGTAGCTCCGCCAGTTATGTCTTTAATTTTTGTTTTAGCTAAAGTTAATGCTACATTCCATTTTGAGTGAGTCTTATACATATCAATTATTGATTGTATTTTAGATATTCGACTAGGATCAGTAAAATCTATAGATTTATTTACTCCTGCAGTAGCTTTGTTCCACATTGAAAACTGTTTTGGACGTAATGCTTCTCCAGCTATACTAGTACCTCGTTTAGAAGCTCGATTCTGTAATACATTTTTTACTGCAGTCATCCCTTTAATTCCTTCGCCGCCAGCTTCTCCTATTATAGTAGCTGCTACTATATTAACATCAGATGGAGATGTACATGGTATATAGTCTTCATTCAATATGTTTTTAAGTAATATCATTTTTTCTTATAAGGAAATATTTTATTTAATTTTTCTTGTCTTCTATCACATCCGCAATCACTATTTGTAAGTTCTGCACTTCGTTCTGCTAACTTATCTAATCTTGTAGCAGATGTAATTTTTTTAATATCGTCGCCTAAACCTCTAGATTTCATTTTATTGGGCCTCCTCCAACCCATGCATCGCAAGATCTTGCTCCTGCACATTTAAACCAGAAAAACTCACAGAATCCAATATTGGCATTTTTAACAATTGTTTTACCATCAGAACCTATAGCTTTTTCTATTTTAGCTAATGTTGATTTTTTTTGATCAAATGCTCCACAATTAGAACATCTAGACTCCTTTGCAGCTTCAACAGTCGTATTCCATAAATCTGCTTTATCTTTCCAAAATGGTTCAGATCCTTTTTTGTCGTCTGGATTTAATGGTCCATAACTATATTCTTTAATGGTTTGATTTCTATTTAATGTATTTAAATCTAAATCTGTTATTGCATCTTCTGGTTTAACTTTTTTACTACCAATTGACTTTTCTTTAGCTACTGCAGCTGGAGTGTTATAACTATCTTTTGATTCTAATATAGTATCTTTTAGTATGTTCTTTAACTTATTCATTTTATATAAATATCAATTAGTCCAAATAACGTTTTTAAATTTTTCTGGCGACAAATTAAAATAATCTGTTCTCCATTTTGTTTGTTCAAAAAAGTCTAAATCATACCATTCATCTTTTTTATTCCATAATGTTTTTGCAACATCGTCCCAATCTTTTGATAATATAAATTCTTCAATTTGAAATTTTTTATCTTCCATGGCGTTATACTCAAATGAATCCCATTCATAATGAAACACTTCAAATACTGCGTCGGGAGACACATAATCAATTGATATATCAATTCCCCATTTAGGTTTCATTTTAATTAATTTATATAGCATTGGATTTCGTTTTGCATACTTATGTAATTGTTCTAATGCAGATTCTGAAAATCCTTTCCTTTCAAATAAATCTGAGTGGTTGATATGAGCTCCGTCTCGTTTATCCCATATAAACCAATCATATCTTAAACAGTCTTCATGTCTACGTTCTATAGGATTATACCCATTAGGTTGTAGATATACTTGTTCAGCTTTAGTTAAATGATATCCATTTTGATCAAATAAATTCACACTATCACTATCTAATAATGTATCAATATCATATGTTTGATTGGTATATGTAGCAGTTGAAGTTAATTTATTTTTTGATAATATCATTTTTTACCTCGTCTCATGTTTAATTGCCATCTAGCTAATCTACCTTTTTCTCCCTTGGACTTTGCTGCTTTTTCCAATTGAGCTATAGTAGCATTTTTGGTATACCAACTCTTTGCGATAATCCTTTTCTACCTGGCTTTTTTCCGTCTGCAAAATTTTCTGCTTTATATCCAGTTTCATCATCATCTTCCTTTTCTTCTTCTCCTCTATCAGAGCTAATTGAATCAGTTGGATTCTTGCCAGGTCCTTTTTTGAAATCTGTCTTATGATGATGACCTGTACCCCATGGTCCTCCATAATCTGAATAATCATGTTCCTTTCCAAATGGTCCTGGAAAGTCTTGTTCCAATATATCTTTTAATTTAATCATTTGGTAAATTTGGGTTAAATCCTGGTGGTAATTGTACTGGATTCGCTGTTGCATCTCTACTTGCCGGTGGAGATAATCTTTTATATAAGTCTGCATCTGTTCTTGTGTTATACTTTTCAACATCGTCTCCTTCTCTTCTATCCAATTGATCTAATTCATATATCAACTCTTTAATTTGATATCCATATTTCTTTTTTTGTTCTGGATCCATTTTTTCATATATATTTTTTATTACATATTTTTTAGCTACTTGATATTTTCCTGTTACGCTTTTTTGATCTACCCCTTTTGGATATATTCCACTTTTAATAGCATCTTCCAATGCAACTTTCATAATTTGATCAACTACGAGTTCATTTACAATGAAATTTGGAAGTGTAATTCTGCTATGTAATCCCATGTCTCGCATTTGTATTGTAAATCTATCCATAATTATCTTTGCAACTGTATTACCAATTGGTTCTGGTATAAAACTAAGATAATCTGCAACTTCTTTACTGTATGTATCATAATTTCTTCTAAAATCTCCAGCCACAAATTGTTGCATTTGAATTTCTGCTGTGCCAGAGTCTTCTCCAATATTGATCATAGCAAATATTAATGGAACTATGGCAGCATCTGGATTATCCATATCTGTTCCACTTAGTCCGACTCTTGCACGAAGATCTGAAAATTCATTATACCAAATGTCAGCTGTTTTTCTGCCTATTATTGGTGTTCTGTCTCCCCATTTAATATTTCGTTTAAATATTTTAAAATAGTCTTCTTTTAACCATGTAGTTACTGCTTTTTTAAATCCTTGTTGTTCTGCTATTTCTTTAAATGCGTCACCACGTTGTTTAAATAATTTATCAAACTGCCAAGCTTTGTTATTAAAAAACATTTGGACTACTGGATTTCCTGATTTACCAAGATCTAAAATTAATTTTTCTAAAACATTGTCAGATGCAGATTTATTTATATTAGATATTGCCTGTTTAACTGTTCTTGATTGAAAGAATTTTGGATCTAATATATATTTTTGTAATTCTTTTATGTTAGTATCCATTCCACTAACTGCTCTTCTAGCAATAGCAGCAGCATCAGCTGGATTTCGTTTTAATTCTCGTTCTAAATAATCTTGTAGTAAGTCCATTAAATTTTTTTTATTACCTCCTCCGAGAACATCTTGTATTGTTTTAGCAGGAAGAGATGCAAATACAGTTGATATAAATCTTGGTTCGCTAACAATTCGTTTTGCAACTAAATCCATATATTCTTTTGTAATTCTTACCCAATTTGGTCCTCGGAATATGTTTCCAAATAAATTTTTGGCTGCAATAGCTATTTCTGATGATCCTTTTGTATATACAAAAGCTCCTGTACGAAGAGCCAATGCAGAGTTACTTATAGTTCCTGCTACATCTTTAAGGTATTGACCACCAGTAATACCACCAGCAAGCCATTTTTTAAATGGAGCTGATGATAAAGTATCTTCTGCAAATGCTAATGGCATTCTTAAACCTCTTCCAGCTGAGCTAAAAATATTGTTAGTTTCAAATACTCCTTCCATTTTAGTAGCTATTTCTTTTGTAGCTGCACTTGTTTCTACAAAAAATGTTCGTATGATTTTAAAATATTTGTCTGCTAGTTTAACTACACTAACTGGTAAATAATTGCTTTCTTGAAATTTTTTAGCAGCTTTATCTAAAATAATGTCACCCCCTTTAGCATTTTTATTTACGAATTTATAAAATGCTAATAAATCTCTTTGATCTTGAGTAGCACTTTTAAAAGTAGTTGCAGATACACCACTTATAGTTGTTATGTTTTTTCCAGAAACTTTTGAACTTGTTTTTAGTGCATCTAATAATGCTTTTTGTATTTCTACATCATTTGCAAATAATTTCCAGAATTGTTTTGCTGCTCCTGCTTGTCCTTGAAACATTTTAGGCAATACTTTTCTTGCCCAGTTGCCTCGCTTTAAAGCAATTCTAATTGCAGATCCTGGGCCTAATTTAATAACACTTCCAATAGTAGGAATAATAGCAATTGCACTAAATACAGCTTCAAAATATTTACCACGAACTGAATATACAAATGCATTAACTGCATCAATAATATCTCCATATCCTGGCCATAGGCCTGCATAATCTGCTATCAATTGAATCCAATCTAATGCTTGAGTCTTTAGTGGAATTGGTTTTTTTGTTTTTACTAAAGCAATATTACCATCAGAAATCTTTCGAACATATCCAATGTGTCCACCTTCAGCTTGATTAGCATTTAAATTTATTGCAAGTTCTGCAGGGCTGCCTTCAACTGCATAATGTAAATTTATATCGCTTTCATCTCCTTTTGGTTCAGGATATTTAGTGACAGAAAACTTTGCAGAAACCTTTCCGTTTGGTTCAAAGAATAAGGCTGTCCCGGCGGTTAAATTTGCAAAATATCCTTTTGTATTATCAACTTGAGTTCCAATGTAATTTACGAATTCTTTATTCAATGTTAAAATTAATGCTCCATATTTTGCTAAACTTAGATCATCACTGGCCCATTTTGCTCCAAAAGATTCAAGAATTTCTCTAGCTTCGACTACTTTTGGCATCGCTACTTTATTATCCGTTGTCCAATATCTTCTCCAATTTTTAGCATTTGCTTGTCCTGGTATTACTTTTGGATATAAAGCAGCTGATGCTTTTGGGTTCATTGGAGCAAGAAACTGTTCCGGAACTATTTTTTTAAATTCTTCTTGTATTAACTTTTCTAGATATTTTGAATTCATAAGTATCCTAGTACTATTTTATATATAAATATGTTTATTTCCAAAATAACTGTATTAATATTATACACGATGCCAATGTTAACGAAACTGCAGTTTTCAATGTTATGCCTTCTCCTTTAAACATATATGTAAACAATGTAAATATCATGATTCCGGAAACAAATGATACAAATCTACCGGGCCAAAACATTCCTTCAAATCCAGTTACTGCAAATCTTGTTGCTTCCATAAACAAATAAGTAATTGGAATTCCAAATAATAATAGTAATAATTTATATTTTTTAGCCCATGGCCATATTAGAGGTCCATTAACTTGTATCCAAACCATTCCTTGGCCTATTATAAATAAAATGATTGCAAATGTTATTAGTCGATAATTCATATATTATATTATATGAAAAAATATACAGATATCCTATTTTTTTGAAACTTTATTAATATCCGATTGAAGTATAATACCTTCTGCTAATAATTTTTTTCTATTTTCTAAGTGTGCAACTTGCACGTCATCTTTGGATTGCCCATGATATGCAACTGCATGGCCTTCTTCTATCATTATGTCAGTTACTAGTCTACCATCTGCTGCTACAAAATCTCCTAGTACTCTTCCAAACTTTCCTTTCATATCTTCGCCGTCTTTATTGATTTCTGTTTTAAGAACACAATGTTTTGAAAGAAGTTCTTTTAATCGTTTCTTTGCTGCTAACCCAAAAAGTTTTTCAATTTTATTTCTTGTTCTTGATTCTGGAGTATCGATTCCCATAATTCTAACTCGTTCGTCAGTTAGTACTATCCCAAATCCTAAATCTATATCTACGTCTACCGTATCTCCGTCTACTATTTTATTTACTGTGCATTTATATTCATACATTAGAAAGATTCCATTACCGTTTCATCTACAACTGTTTGAATATCTTCTAACTTGGCGTCTATTTGCATCATGATATTTGCTTGATATCTTTTTATTTCTTCGCCATGGTTGAAAACTATTATGGTCGGAACTACTATTATTTTATATTTTGCTTGTGATGCTTTATCAGTTACAATGTCTACTTGACCTGTCTTACAATCTGATAATTTATTTAACCAAGTTACTGAATTAGCATTATTCCAATTTGCATTAAATTGTATAACTTGTATTTGTGAAAAACATAGTGTTGATACAAATAACCCTATTATTGTTAAAAACATTTTCATGATTATCTCCTTTTTTCAATCAACTTATCTAACTTTTCCTCAATTCTTTTCATATCTTCTTTTACTTCTTCTACATCTTTTTGTGTAGTCATAATTGTTTGACGAATCAATTGATCCTTCATATCAAATTCCATTCTAGTAACATCTGGTGGTAAAGGTGCTGGTAACTCTTTTGCTTCTGCTATATCCGCTTGTAATACAAACCACATACTAATAATTGTTGCCATCCCGGCACCTATTCCAACTAAGCTTTTTATACTTATTCTAAAACCTGTGTCTTCGTTTAATTCTGTTGCCATTTTATCTCTCAAAAAATTATGTAATTCAATCCCACACTAAAATCATGCCATCTTCTATTCCAATACTTGTTATACTTGCCCTCTATAAATATACCTAAATGTTTGTTTATCCTATTTCCTAGAATGAATCCTCCACCAAAGTCTATCCATGTTTGCTTAGGTGCTATAAATTTATGATAAGCATAAGTACCTGTTTCTAAATGAAATGGCATTACACTTGCCCGAGAATGTATCCAAAATGTTTTAGTATAATGATAAAAATCATATCCCATTACCAACGAATGATTCCATTGTTGTGGTATTTCATTTTTCTTTCTTTCCACATAATCAGATAATACTTGAGGTATAACTACTTCTTCCCAAATTATACTATTATCTGCAACTACTTCTCCTTCTGGATTCAAATAATTTATTTCGCCTCCAGGTAAAAAATCTACATTATATCCTTCTTGTAATGCTAATGAAGTGTAATGTAAACTACCATTTGGTAATATAAATTCTTCTAATGGATTATATCCATATGGTTCTGAAATTCTTTGGACTATACCTATATTCCAAGAAAATTTATCTCCAACTTTTTGTCTATATCTTTGTGAAGACTCAAAATATTTTATATCAGCAAAACCTTGTTGCATATATTCTACTTTTACAATCCACTTATCAGCTACATATCTTAAAAAATGTTGTTGATCTAAAAATGTATTTCCAAATCTTCG
>Ga0181406_1000505_pt1 | contig 14782 bp, 18 predicted proteins | sample 29SPOviralmetaG_FD_130135 | JGI IMG/M metagenome (GOLD analysis project Ga0181406, IMG submission 130135) | Marine viral communities from the oligotrophic San Pedro Time Series (SPOT) site, San Pedro Channel, CA, USA - 29 SPOT_SRF_2011-12-20 | ecosystem: Environmental > Aquatic > Marine > Strait... | reverse complement strand
CCTGAATTTCAGTGGATGCAAGTTCAAGGTAACGTTAACACACAACCTGTTGGAATTGCTCGTGTTGGTAATCTCGGTGGTCGCTTTAACGTATATCGCGACACTCGTACAGAAGCCCAGTTCATAGGCAATGCTGGTCGTCCTGATCATCAAGTACCTGGTTCCAGTACGCAACGTACAGCCGAATTGAACTACGTTCTTCTCGGTTATAAAGGACCAGAGTTCTATGATACAGGTATCATCTACTGTCCGTACATTCCTGTCATGGTGCAAAGAACAATTGGACCGAATGATTTCGCTCCACGTGTAGGCCTCTTAACCCGTTATGGTGTTGTTGACAACATCTTCGGTGCAGAGCTCTATTATCACGTGATTATAGTGAAGAATCTCGGTACAGCGTTCACACCAGGTGCAAGTTCCAAGTACTTCTAGGATACATGGCTATTAGTCGTTGAAATGATATATACGACGATAAAACAATTTTCGACTCTTACAGGTGATGCTGGAGAGTCGTTTTTTTTGTATATATACCTTCTCTAACTAATAAATAATTATATGAGCGATCGAGTTTATAGAGATATACATAGTCATACCGGCACTACGGTGAACGCCGGTTCTTTTCCAAAACACACCTTTGCATTTAATACACAACCTACTGATGGTGAAACAATAACAATTACTAGAATTAGTAGTGATTCTACAACACTCACGTTTAAATCTACTAGCGATACAGCTGCAGATCATAGACGTCTTCATAATGGTATTAGGAACACAGATGTATTAATAGGTAACACGCTATCAGAAACATATTTAAATATATCAACTGCTATTAACACTCACGTTGATTTAATACAAACTGGTTCATCAAATACTATAACATGTACGGTAAGTGGCAATATTAATACAGCTCACGGTGTAACAGTCTATGAAAATGAAAAATTATCTGGTAATATTGGTATTGCTAAGGCTGGATCGTTCACCTTAGTCGGGGCAATTGACACCGCCGGTGTTACAATGACAGGGCTTTATAATACCGGTAAAATATATAATGGTATTCAAGGCTCCGGATCAGTAACCGTCTTAATACGCGACCCAGATAAAGACGGTTATAATGTTGGTCCTCCTGCCAATCAAATGACAACAGCAACAATAACGCTAGCTTCCGGGGTTATATTACCTATACAAACATTTGGATGTTCCGGAACTGTAAAGGTTTATAATTAATAATGAGTAGGTCATATAGAGTTATCCATACTGACGGTACAACGTCTGCTGCAATTGGTAAATTTCCAAAAAGTACAATCACTTTTGATATTCAACCTACTGATGGCGAGACAATAACACTAAAAGGTAAAAGCATATCTGCACCAAAACTGACATTTACAACTTCTCCGACAGGAGCTGATCATAGACGTTTACAGAACGGTATTGAAAATACCGGCGTTTTGATAGGTGAAACACTATCTGAGACTTATTTAAATATATCAGCCGCTATCAACACAAACGATCACTTAACACAAGTTGGATCTAGTGGCACTATAACAGTAACAGTAGAAGGTAATATTAATAAAGCTACAGGTATTATAATATATACAAACGAAAAGGTAGTAGGTAATAACGATGCTACGACTACAGATAATGGCTCCGGAGGTGCCTCAGCGTTTACCGCTGCTCAAGTAAACAACGATACAGGAGTAGCTTTCGTAGGATATACTACAGGTGAATCATATGTCGGTATACAATCAAATTCAACGGTTACAAACGCAGAACTTATAATTAGAAATCAGAGTTTAGATGGTTATAATATAGGGCCTCCAGTTAATCAATTCAAATTAGTTACTGGAGTAACGCTTAATGCTAATGTTATATACCCAATAGAAACTTTCGGGTGTAATAAAGCTGTTACTGTATATAGATAATAGTTGTTTTCTTATCAAATATAGCATATAATTAATATATGCGAATAGAAGTATCTCACGAGAGCCCAATATCTATCTTACCTAAATCATTAGAATATAATGATTACTGTTATGCACTAGTTCATTTATTTGAAACACATGATAGTTATTTCAATTTTTTTAAAGAAGCTAAGTTATTAGATAAGGAAGTATATTTAGATAATAGTATTTTTGAATTAGGGGAGAGTTTTGCTCCTGATAAATATGCTGAATGGATTGAAAAATTAATGCCTAATCTATATATAGTACCAGATGTATTAGAGGATGCTAACGGTACAATTCAAGGCTGGTTAGATTGGGAAAAAGATCATTCATTTCCTCATATAAGACAGATGGGTGTTGTGCAAGGGCGCACGTGGACTGATCTTGTTGAGTGTTATAAATTTATAAGTCAAGCAGCTGATATGGTAGCTATTAGTTTCGATTACTCATACTATCAAGGTACTGGTTACGGTATGAATGAACTTGAAAGAAACGTCTCCGGTCGTCAGCGACTAATTAAACAATTAATTGATGAGGGTGTATGGAACTGGAATAAGCCTCATCACCTATTAGGATGTAGTTTGGCGCGAGAATTTAGATGGTATGTAGATAACAACGTATACAATATTAAAAGCGTGGACACGTCGAATCCTATAGTAGCTTCTATGCACAATCTAAAATACAATGATGAGTACGCTCTGACGAGTAAACCCAAAGCTCTCCTAGCTGATATGATCGATCATGAGATTACAGATAGCGAGATGGAACTAGTAGAGTATAACACTAAAATGTTTAAAAAAATATTACGAAGATGAGAAACTGGATCGCGATGTTTAGCCATACAGGCTCTGAGATTGTAAATATATCTAAAATTATTGGTAAAAAACCGGCCAAGGTTATTACAAATCAAAAGCCGAATTCGAAAAATATACATCCTGATATTAAGACTTTTCCGAACGTTGTATATACAAAAAGCAATCCAACATCAGCTGATTACGATTACTTGTTTGAAGATACTGAACACGCATTAATATCCCTACATGGATGGATGCGTATCATACCTGGCGATGTATGTAAAGATTATGAAATATGGAACCTACACCCAGGATTAATATCTGAATATCCGGAATTAAAAGGTAAAGACCCTCAACGAAGAGTATTTGAAAACAACGAGACCACTGGTGGTGGTACTAAAGAATATGACAAAGTCGGGTGTGTTATACATAAGGCTGTTGCTGAAGTAGATGCTGGTAGTATATTTATGGAGCGCTCGACTAGAAATAATTATAGCGGTCAAGCCGACTTAGAAGCAGGTCTTCATGGAATGGCTAGTGATATGTGGGTAGATTTTTTAAATCATAAACTATACTTTCACAAGTAATGGCTCCCTGGTCTGTTTTAAACTTCTCCGGTAAGTTTCTAATAATATGCTGTGTTATTAATATGATAATAGCAATTATATTCGTCCAAGAACAAGAGGGTATCTTCGCTGTCTTTTGTACAATTATGGCTGCATATTGTGGTTTATCTACATACCAATCCAAATATCAACATAAAGATGCGGAGGATATTAATGACACAAAAGAAAGATAAGCCGAAATTGAAAAAAGAACAAATAGACATCCTAATGCAATCTGTTAATAGACAATTTAAAACAGGTGCACAAAGAGATACTGGAGACGGTAAGCTTAGAATGAGTTTAATACCACAAAAAGAATTAGATAGAGTGTTGGTAAGATATCTAGAAGGTGCTGAAAAATACGGTGAGAGTAACTGGATGAAGGGCATGCCATTGAGTGTATATTATGATAGCGCGATGCGGCACTTACAAGCTTGGTTCGCTGGTGAAGATAGTGAAGATCATGCGGCAGCTGCTGTATGGAATATATTGTGTGCTATGTGGTCAGAAGATAAACCTAACTTAGACGATAGAGATAAATATCCTCGATAGCGTTATTTATAGCTTATATATAATAAATAATTTATATGAGCTCTAAGAATAACGATTTAAATAATCTTGTCGAAGCGTATACAGCCATTCATACGCAACAGATTGATGAAAAGGGTGGCTTCTGGGATAAACAGTTAGCTAAAAGCCCAATCGCAAAAATGTTTGGTGGTGTATCAGATCGCGCTAGCGCACGTGTAGCTAATAAAGAGAAAGGTAAAACTATACTTAGTATGTTTAATAGAACACTAGGTCGTAATAAACAACCAGTAGATGTAGGTCAATTAAGAGAATTCTTAGCCCGACAGATGGGAGTTGACCCAGCTTATATGAATTCATTAGAAGGTCTACCTCAATCCGGTACCGTTGAATATAAAGCCGTAAAAAATTTAATACCAGACTTTGTTGATCAAGCTCAAGACGCTATTGACTCTGGTCAGTATTCACCACAACAACAACAAGCGAATCCGGCGCCTGCTGCTCCTGCACCTGCCGCGCCTGCTGCTCCTGCACCTGCTGCTCCTGCACCTGCCGCGCCTGCTGCTCCTGCACCGGCTGAACCGGCCGCTCCTGCACCGGCTGAACCGACCGCTCCTGCACCTGCTGCGGATGCTGCTCCTGCACCGGCTGAACCGGCCGCTCCTGCACCTGCTGAACCGGCCGCCCCTGCACCTGCTGCTCCTGCCGTTCCTACGCCAGATGCTTCAGAAGAAGAACCTGATACAGAACCACCCGCCGCGCCTGCTGCTCCGGAAACAACGAGAGGTACAAATCCACCGGCACCACCTTCGTTATCAGAACTACTCGATCCACCTGCTACTGAAGAAGAGCCTCCTCCAACTCCAACGGAAGAACCTCCGCCGCAAGAAGCACCGGAACCTCCGCGGAATGATCAAGAAGGTCTAGAGGCTGCAACTGATGAAGTTATTAACCCACCTCAACAGGAAACACCAGAGCCAAGCGAGGGAGACCTTGAAGACGAGGAAGACCTTGAAGAATATCCCGATGAACTCGTCCAGCAGGCTGCGGATAACCTAGAGCTCGACCCAGAAGCACCGACTACTCAAGATGTGCTTGACCGGGTAGAGGCTGAGATTAAAAGGCTTCAGGCGGCCAAGGGTTCGGAAACAAATACCCCGGAACCTGCTGGACCGACCGGTGAAGAAGAGCCTACTCCAGCTACTCCTGCTCCAGCTACTCCTGCTCCATCCGCTCCGAACGCATCGCTAGATAATGTACAAACTAACATGGGGCAAGGTCAAGCTCAAGGAAGCGAGTCTCTCAACATGTTAGCTAGTCAGTTAACAAAAGCTCAACAATCCGGGGATCAAAAAGAAATCAATCTTATAGCAAACGATATTTTAGCATATGCTGATAGTTCAGTACACGGAGATCAAGCTGCAAATGTTAAGCAATCTGCAAAGGCTCTACTTAAGAGATTAGGTTTACCGCAGGCTAATTCCTCACAATTAAACGAAGATATAAATAACCTACTCAATGCAATGAAAGTACTCTTTAATGAAGAACTTAGAGTTGATAGGTTAAAAATAGTTGAAGAATCAAAGGTCGCGAGTAAGAGCTTAAAACTATTAGATATAAACAACTCATTCGCTGACATTGCAAAACTAGCAAGTAGATTCGAAAACTAAAAAAAAAGTTTACTTTTCAGTGTTTATAGCATATAATATTATATATGCTAGTAAGTTTTACAGGTAGTCAGAGTTCAGGTAAGACAACATTGCTAAAGAAAGCAATGAGAGATCCAGACTTCAGAAAATGGAACTTTGTACCTGAGGTAACAAGGGTTGTTAAAAGACGTGGTTTTAATATTAATGAACTAGGTAATAATGAAACTCAATTGTTTATATTATCTGAGCATCTTAACAATCATCATATAACAAGTAATACTGTACTGGATAGATGTATCGTTGATGGTTGGGTATATACTATGTATTTAGAAGAGACGGGTAAGGTCGATAAGTGGGTAGCTGAATACTCGCGGAGACTCTATTTGCTGTTAAAAGATAAGTTAGATATTATATTCTATACAGATCACAATATACCACTAGAAGACGACGGGGAGAGAAGTGTAGACAAAAGCTTTAGAGACAGTATAATTAATAAATTTCAAAACGCAATTAATAGCCTAACAATTAGAGATAAGGTTGTAAGGCTGGAAGGTGATGTACAGACAAGATATAATATTTTTAAAGAAAGTATATTAAATTATGACAAAAATTGATAATTCCCGGATAAGCAAAGTCTTAGGGCAAACAGTAACGTATCCAAAATACTATGACCCGAGTATATTAGTATCAGAACCTAGGCAGAGTAATAGAACTCATCTAGGTATACAGGATGATAATCTACCGTTTGTTGGAGTAGATGTTTGGAACGCATATGAAGTATCAACGTTGACTACAAAGGGTCTTCCAGTTGCTGGTGTTATGAAAATAATGTATCCATGTGATAGCAAATATATTGTAGAGAGTAAATCTATTAAGCTATATTTGAATTCTTTTAACATGACACCTACGGAAGATACCCCGGAAAACGCTATCGCTCATATTTGCGAGATAGTTAAAAACGATCTTAGTAATTTATTAGAGACTACTGTCGATGTTTGTTTACTGACAGACGCTGAGGTATCAGCTATTAAGAGAAAGCCTTCTAGTAGAGTTATGTATGAAACTCTAGAAAACCATCCGGAGAGTAAAAACCTAGATATAACTGTTTATAAAGAAACGCCAGATCTATTAAAGATATATGCTGAAGTGGATGAACCGGTCACGAAATTCTTTCACACAGCCCTATTAAAGAGTAATTGTAGAGTTACATCGCAACCAGACTGGGGTGATTGTTATATTTATATTAAGTCTAAGAAGAGAGTCTCGAGAATGGATCTGCTCAAATACCTCATATCGTTTAGGGATGAGTGTCATTTTCATGAAGAGATATGTGAAGCGGTATATAAAAGGCTAAGTGATTTATATGAACCGGAAGAACTATGTGTAACGTGTCTATACGCTAGACGAGGTGGTATTGATATTAACCCTATTAGAGCGTCTAACAAGAGGTTATTAACTAGAGATTTAACTAATATCAAGCTACCTCATACAAAAACACCTAAACAATGATAACACTGACCCCTAAAGCTCAGCAAGTTATTACTGTTAGTAAGACTATTGCGCAAGATAACAATCATCGGTTCATAGGTACTGAGCATTTATTGTTAGCTATAATTGATCTTAAGATAGGGCAAGGTATAGATGCACTAGAGCGTACAGGTATTAAATCTTCTAAGCTGCAACGAGATCTCATGGGTTCCTTGGAAACTGTAGCCACAACCGTATCTATTAAAGAAATAAGCTTCTCCCCTCGGGCACAAAAGGCAATCAGTGAAGCTGCAATGTATGTAAGTAAGTTTAAGCAGGTATATGTAGGTACTGAGCATCTAGTACTTGGAATCCTAGATGAAGCTAGCGCAAATGTTACTAAAGCATTAAGCAATCAAGGTATTATGCCAAATGATATTAGATTGGCTATTCTAGATATACTTAAAGGAGAGAGCAGCAACGTTGCGAAGCTAGTAGATGAGTTTGTAGGTAAGAAAGTTTCTAAGCAAGCTAAAGCGGTTTCTAGAAAAGCTCAAACAGATAGTACATCAATGATAAGCTTATTTACACGTGATCTGACTTTATTGGCGGCTGAAGGTCGCTTAGAGAAGACAATAGGTAGGGTATACGAGATGGATCGCTGTATAGAGGTATTAATGAGGTATAGTAAAAACAACCCGATATTCATCGGAGAAGCCGGTGTAGGTAAGACAGCTGTTGTCGAAGGAATTGCGAAAAGGATCGTAGAAGGAAATGTACCAGATCAGTTATTAACATTGCAGATATATCAATTAGATGTAACTATGCTAGTTGCGGGTACGAGATATAGAGGGGACCTAGAAGAGAGAATTAAAATGCTTCTAGAAGAGGTTCAAGCAGACCCGAATAATGTATTGTTTATTGATGAAATACATATGATCGTTGGTGCCGGTTCTGCTGATAGCAGTATGGATATAGGTAATATACTCAAGCCAGCTCTATCAAGAGGCGAGTTAACATGTATTGGAGCAACAACAATAAGCGAATATAGAGAATACTTTGAGTCTGACAGCGCTTTACAGCGTAGATTCCAACCTATTACTGTTGACGAGCCAGATACAAAAGAAACGCTCAATATTATTAAAGGTATAAAGCAACGTTATGAAAATCATCATAACGTCAGGTACTCACAGGTTAGTTTAAAAAACATTGTTGAACTATGTAACAAATATATAACCGATAGAAATTTTCCAGATAAAGCTATTGACGTTATGGACGAGATTGGCTCGCATGTAAGAGCAAAAATTTTTAATGAATTATTTGATACCGATATTGATACACAACTGAACAAGCTAGAGAAAGCAAAATTAAAGTTAATAACTAATAAAGATTATGATGCCGCTAATGATATTAAGAGTGAGCAAGAGAAGCTATTACATCAATATGATTTAATGTATAATGATTGGCTTAAGAGACAGACTAAACCAACACGTATTAAAGAAGAAGATGTATTAAATTATATGTCAAACATAACTGGCATGCCTATTACTAGACTGCAATTGAGAGAAAGCAGTCGATTAAAGAACCTTAAAAACTTCTTAACACGTCGAATTGTCGGTCAAAATAAAGCCACATCAGTTATTAGTGCAGCAATTAAGAGAGCTCGTGTCGGTCTCAATGACCCTAACAGGCCTCTATGTTCGTTTCTATTTCTTGGGCCGACAGGCGTCGGTAAAACACATAGTGCTAAGATAATGGGAGAATATTTATTTAATAATGACAATATCATACAGGTTAATATGTCTGAATGCTCTGAGAGTCACAGTATAAGTAAGCTAATTGGAGCGCCTCCTGGTTATGTTGGTTATAACGAGACTGGTCTTTTAACTGAAGGGGTTAAAAGAAACCCGTATAGTATAGTATTGTTAGATGAGATTGAGAAAGCTCACCCGGATGTTATTCAAGTATTGTTACAGTTACTGGAAGAAGGAACTGTTGTCGATAGTACAGGGGAAGAGATTAATTTTAAGCATTCGATTATAATTATGACCGGTAATATAGGTTCTGAGTTTTTGGAGAAACCAAATACAATCGGGTTCGCTAGTGCGGATTATGAAGATATTAACTCTAGACAAAAGGTTAATGAAGAGCTTACTAAATTCTTCCGACCAGAACTTGTTAATCGAATTGACGAAATTGTTATATTTGATAAGTTAGAAGAAGATAGCTTAATAGATATATGTAAATTACATATTAAACAGTTAATAACAAGACTTAAAAAGAAGAGATTATCTCTTAATATCGATGATAGAGTATATGAATTTATAGTATCACAGGTAGATAATAATAAATTTGGCGCGAGGCCTGTAAGGAGATCAATAGCTCAGCACATAGAAGATAAAATATGTGACAAGCTTATAAGCTCACCACCAGAGGGTGATCAACACTATAATATAGATGTGTTGCTTAAAGACGATAATATACAGATAAAGCTTACTCGTCAAAAGGATCCAGTAACCGCTCAATAACGTAGTTATCTATTTCATTATCTACACTCTCGATAATAGACTTAATAGCATTAGCTCTATCGATGGTCTTCATTTCATCGTTAGTATTTCTACCGATCTTATGAAGACAATAACATCTCTTCATATGAATTAGCATATCTTCTAAACTATCATACTCTGATAGTTTATCGTAACAAACCGGGCATGTTTCATCTCCGGACTCGATATTGTCGGCTAATTTATCAATACACTGACTCCATGATAATATCAGATAATACATATAAATAATTATATGATAGGAGGAGCAGTAATCAACACAGTAATTGGTGCTGGTATAAAATTAGGCGCTAATATACTGAATGCTTGGTTAGAGCAAAAGAAACAAGCACAGATGTTATTAGCTGCTAGAGACCAGAAAATGATGGATGCTCTTATATCTAACCAAGTTAAACAGGCGAGTAACCCATTCGTACAAGTAACAAGAAGGATGTTATTTTTATCTATAACGTTTACTCTATGCTTTATGATGATATACTATGCAATGAACCCAGGTATTCAGTATGATGTTATCGTACCTCGAGGGGAATCAAGTAAATGGGGGTTGTTTTCATGGGTAACAGGAGGTAAAGACTTCGAAGTTGTAAGAATGACAGGTGGTTTATTACTAATGTCGTTCATGGATCTCGCTTTTATGGTAATAGGCTTCTACGCTATACCATCTAGACGTCGCTAACCTAAGTCTTTTAGCATTTGCTCTGGCTTGCCTAGGCCACCAATAGTGGTAAACACTGTTAATGTGTCTCGATCACCAGTATAAATACCGCTATGCACTACACTACCCGGCTTTAATACCCTATTTAACTGTGCTACAGCCTGATCAATACTGGATTGAGGTACATTATCTAGCTGTTCTTTGTTACCTATAACAACAGCGGCGGCGCAATTACCAGTACCGAGGTCAATACCACCAGATAATAAATTGTTCTGTAGGTTTTCTCTAATAGCTCGTGATATACTAACAGGGTCTTTCCAGTCTGCTACCGGAGAAGCCCCGAATACCATTAAGCCGGAGTCTAAAATAGTCTTGTAATCATTAGAATCGAATGATGTATAGCTACTATCCTTAGATGTAGTCATGTTAAATAGGTGAAACAACCCGGCAATACTCATATTCGCTGTATTCCAAAAGTTAGAAACAACTAAATTAGGGTAAAGTTGACCTATCTTCTCATTATCTAGTATAATAAGAGGTGATACAGTACCGTCTTCAACCAATTTCCACACATCATTAAGTGTTTCCTTTGCATTAGCAGCTACTTTAGCGCCTTCAGACTTCTTTGGTAGTGCTAAAATAACACCAACCTGCTTAGATTTAGCGTTAACAGTCTCTTGAAGCTCTTTTGCAGCCTTAGCTAACGATGATACGACACCGGATCCTGTACCTCCACCCGCTCCAGCACATACAAATATACGATCTATTTGATCTCCAAACGAGTATCTCATGAAGTCAATCACATCTTCTCTACGTTCTTGAAAGATACCATCAGCAAAAGCTCTATCTTTACCAGCTCCGCCATCACCAATAAGTAGTTTATTATCTAACTTAATGGTGTTTAAGTCCTGTTCCGCTGTATTTAACGCAGCAATCTTACGGTAACCTAGTGTATGGAAGGTTTCAGCGATCCGGCAACCGCCCTGACCAGCACCTATAAATGCGAAATTAAAAGATACATCGACCTCATCTTTAATTTCATCAACCTTTTCTTCGGCTGCCGGTGGTGGAATTAAAAGATCTGGTAGGGATATATCAATATCATTCGTTTGAGGTGTAGATTCTAAAGGTTGTTCGTTTTCTTCTGTCATAAATTTGTTTATTTCTTAGCTCTTGTTGCACCGAATACATCAATTAACTTATCGATAACTGATTTACCGTCGGTTATATCTATCTCTAATAAAGGCATATCCTCATCTTCCGGTTCTGGCTCGGTAGATTCCGGAGCATAATCATATTCTCCATATATATCGTCACCTTCTTCGGTCATATCGATAGTAGCTGGTTCGTTTGGTATAACTTTTTCGTATAAACCTTCGCTTCTAGCTATATCAGTAAAGATAGTGTATAGTAAATGTCTTAAATGTGTGTTATTATCATCCTGTGTCCGCGCTACAAAGTCTATAATCTCTTTCTCTGTGAACTTACCCTTAAGATCTTGTACGGGATCTACGTAACTACCGTAACATAACAGTGTTAAATACTTTTGAGTAATGTCTGCACAGTCTCTAATAACAAAAAAGGCGCTCTTATTCTTAATCTCTACACCAGTATCCGGCTTTTCACTAGCTATCTTTGCGGCTCTTAACAGATTCTTCTGTTTAAGATTGCAGTTCTTTATAATTTTATCTTCGAAGCTCACTTATCGTCTTTACTATCTCGTGTTTTATAGAAAGGAGGGGCTGTTTTGATTGTTGGCTTATGTTCTTTATCTCGAATCGCCGCTCTTGCCTTTAAAAGTGCTGCATTATCTATCTTTACCTTAGCAGGCTTAGTAGGGGTAAATCGACCTAGTATCATTGTTAGTCCTATCGATAATAGAACAGCAAATACTAACCATAAAAATACTGTTAATGCACTAGGATTGTTAGATACAGCATCTATTTCAGCACCTGTAACCAACCCATCATTGTTTCTATCAATGACTCCGGCATTTTCCGGGGCTACTAATGTAGGTTTAACAGGCTCTTTAGTGGATGTAGTACGCGTTGTTAAACTACATGCACCAAATAACAGAATAATACCTAGGGCTACATATCTCATATCAATAATTATTTATACTTTATACTATTATGTTGCAATCTATTTAGATATATTATACAATAACATGTAGTCTTAAGTTAATTGTTAGAAGAGGCGCTCTGTTGTAGGGCGTCTCTTCGTGTATCTACTCGTTACGTTCGGGATGGAAGTCAGATACCATAGATCTTTCAGCCATATCCTTCTCTAAATGGTTTATAACACTAGCTAACTGCATAACCATCTTCTTTAATCGTGGTGAACCACCAGCACTTATAAAGTCTTCTAAGCGATCTAACACTTCGTTCTTCTTTTCATCACTAGCATGCTGTAATAAAGCAGCGGACAATTCATTAATAGGTATTTTTAATATAAGCTCCTCGTAAGTATCAGGACGCTCTAACATTCTAAGCACTACTTCCGAGTTAAAACGGCCCTGAAGCTCATATTCACTCTCATCGCTACCTCCACGTACCTGATCAGCTAGGCCCTCCACCAGTATACTCGATTCATATATCAACGATATATCTTTCTTCCACTCTCTATTACTCATATATTATTATTTAGGTTATCTCTCAGTAAAGTTTAGGCGCCGGAGGCGCCTGCGGCCTGCAATTTTCCCCACTCCATGGTCGCAACCGCTAGAAAAATTAGAAATCCCAATCAGATAAGTCATCAGTTCCTTTAACTTCGTTCTCGTATACCGAAAACGCATCTTTTATTTCTTTTAAAACCTCATCTTGATTGTCGTGTGTGATCAGAATGTGCAAGTCGATTAGGCGCTCTAACCCATCATAATCCATAGAGTCGCCATCTACTGTCTTCCGGTGATCAATACCTATCCAAATCTCTGGTAAATTAGCAAAATTAACTTCATCATCGTCACCCTCCTCCCATGATCCGGGCTGGCGATCCTCGAGCTTATCATCGGGATGCCACCACTCGGGTTCATGGTTAACCCATAACTTTATTAATCCTTCCCACTCCCATACTCTTTCATCTTTCCGAGAGCTGCTATATAGTGGTATACTACCGTGGTACATCCGGTACTGAGTATTAGTTCCGTAGTAAAAGCCGGGTTCTGGTTCTTTCTTACTAGCCCATTGCTCGAGATGGGGGGCGAATAATTTACGGATAAGAGTCTCTGCTTTATCTATAGTATCTAATATCTGACTACCCGGTAACTCATGAGGGGCTTCGATATTATCTCTCCTCTCACCTTCTAGATAGTTATATAAATTACCTAAACCCGCTTTATACTCCTCTACCCATCTATTAGCATCAGAAGATTTAGTATCTTTATCATAACCATCCGGATGGAGGCTATTAGCCGCGAATGGTTTAGAGTAAGATTCGTATATAAGCTTATTATCTTTAGTATTCATTATACATCCCAATCAGATAATTCGTCACCTCCACGAGCGATATCGATAATTTCATTCATTATAGCACTAAAATCGTAAGAACCAAAGCCGTCAAGCTTATTATTATTAGTTATTCTCTTTTCCATCTCATCGCCTATATAAGGTATACTATCTTTAAATTGTTCAACAGCATCCTCAATAAGGTGCTGCCAATTAAACCAATTGGATTGTTCGAATCTCTTTAAAAGCTCTTCTTTACTATATGTACTCCAGTTAGGATCAGTATTTTCATTCTCCATATGGAATTCATCGAACATATCAGGTATACGAGATGCCATATAATTAGCCATTAATGGGGCTATCAGGTCTTTAGATTTAAATTTAGTTATATTAGGGGTTACTAGGGTACCGGCTAATTCTTGTAATTCACGATATACTTGGTCTGATGGAGTTGACCCGGTAGGGTTAACAGGTTGACTCTGTTCTAAGTGTACATCGTTTATATTACTATAGATATCTCGGATATTGTCTCTATCACTTCCCATTGTATATATACTTAATCGCTCTTCGAGCGAGGATACACCTTATATATAGAGTTTCCGGTTTTTACGCAAAAAATTTTTTTTGAGTACCAGGCTATATAGACCGGTTTTCCGAGGGTCTGCGCAAAATATTTGGAGCATGGGTCTCAGCCCATATCAGTTTCCCCTATATAGGACCGGATTTGCACGCCCGGGGTCTCTAGAGCAACCGCTCTCTCTGAGCCGGGCACCTGTCTCAGAATTAAGTTGCATTCTCAGAGCCACCCTCCTCTCTCAGAATGTTAGTTACAAGAGGACCTTCCTGAACGAATGCTTTGAAGTCGTCTTTGGTTTCAGATCTAATAACTAAAGTGGCTCCACCTTCAGTATCATTTACATAATCCATCTCGGCTATTAGAGCATTGATCGATAAGGCGTCATCTAGTCCATACTCTACTAATGTCTTCCTTAGAGCAACATACACCTTAGGTGATAGCTTCTTCATTAAGGTGAGCATTAGCTTAGAGTTTATATCGTCGTCATCTATCATGGTGCTGAGAGAGGGACTCGAACCCTCACGCTCATCTGAGCAACAGATTTTAAGTCTGCAGTGTCT
>Ga0181406_1000504_pt1 | contig 14784 bp, 8 predicted proteins | sample 29SPOviralmetaG_FD_130135 | JGI IMG/M metagenome (GOLD analysis project Ga0181406, IMG submission 130135) | Marine viral communities from the oligotrophic San Pedro Time Series (SPOT) site, San Pedro Channel, CA, USA - 29 SPOT_SRF_2011-12-20 | ecosystem: Environmental > Aquatic > Marine > Strait... | reverse complement strand
GTGGAAACCCGATGAATATAATCGTAAGAAAGTAGGCCGAGAGTGGGTTACTGTTGGTCCAAAGATTACTGATACATCTCTAGAGAAACTAGGGGATCTTGGTAAAATGATCAGCGAGTACTACACCCTTCGTAATAGAAGCTCTGTTATTAAGGGCTGGCTTGAGGCTCTTTCCGATGGTCGCATCCACGGTAACATGTGGACTATTGGCACTCAAACATTCCGGTGTCGTCATGAAGTTATTGTAAACCTTCCAGGAGTAAATGCCCCGTGGGGTAAAGAACTAAGGGAACTGTTTATACCTGATGATAATTGGAAGGTTGTAGGCGCTGATAGTTCTGGTAACCAACTAAGGGGTCTGTGTCATTACGTAGGCAATGATGAGTTTACTAATGAAGTTATCTATGGTGATCAACATCAACGAAACGCTGATGCTCTTGGTTGCTCTCGCCCCATTGCTAAGAACTACCTATACGCATACTTGTTTGGTGCTGGTGATGCTAAGCTTGGTTCTATTCTAACTGGTAAGCCTAATGCTAATGCTGGTAAGAAGTCTCGTGAAGACTTTGCCAAAGGTATTAAAGGATTGGCAGAGCTAAAGAACAGACTGGGAGATGTATGGCGCAGCACTCAGTACGCTACAGGTGAGGGCTGGTTTCCTGGGCTTGATGGTCGTCCTGTGTTTGTCTCTGGTGAATACCAGGCCCTAAACTATCTTCTGCAAACAGCAGAGGGTATTACATGTAAGTCTGCACTTTCTTATGCTATGAATAAGATTAATGAAGAAGGACTACGTGCAGAGCCACGACTGTTCTACCATGACGAGATCGCCTATGTAGCACATCCAGATGATGCTGATCGTGTTGGTGAAATCTTACAAGAGTCATTTAAAGAAGGACCAAAGATGTTTGGTGTAACTTGTATGGAAGGTGGAGATTATGTCATTGGCAGCAGTTATGCAGACGTACACTAATATAAAGGAAGTACCTTATGAACCATCAATTGAATACCCAGGGTACACCGTATCCTTCCACCCAAAACCAGATGATATTGAACCGAGAGAATGGTTTGATGTATTGCGTTACCACTATACTGCAAACGGATATATCATTCTCCACCTACTCGCAGCAGTTGAATACGAAAGAGACCCCCTCAACCCCTACCCCTTAACTAATAAAGTAAAGGATTGGGGAGTTGAGGTAATCTACAGATGAAAGGAAAAGATAATGGCACTAGCACTAATTGATGCCGACTCTATCTACTTCAGGGCTGCTTATAGCAACTCTGATGAAGTAGAAATACGAAAGGTGATTGACTTCACCGTAAATGAATGCATGGCTTACGCCTTCTCAGAGCCTCATGAGTGCCGTGTAGCACTTAAAGGTAGGGGGAACTACCGGAAAGACCTTTACACCCCCTACAAGGCCTCCAGACCCGCCTTAACGGACGAAGTAAAGAAGTCCCTTAACTATGGTCACAACTATATGAAAGAAAAGTGGGGTGGTGTAGAAGCTGACGGGATGGAAGCAGATGATCTAGTATGTATATGGGCTTATGAAGCTCGTGAAATGGAACTAGACTTCCTGATTTGTGGCATTGATAAAGATCTTAAACAGATACCTGGTCATCACTATAACTACACTAAGAAAACCCATGAGTTTGTAGATGATGATAAAGCAAATATGAACTTGATGCTGCAATGTTTGACTGGTGATACTAGTGATAATATCCCAGGCATTAAAGGCATCGGTCCAAAGAAAGCTGAAAAGATCCTAGCAGGAGTACCAATGGGTCAACGCTGGGAAAAGGTTGTCGCTGCATGGAAAGAACATAATGCAGGTGATCCTTGGCTTAGTCGTAAACTACTTACTATGCTGACCACATGGGATGAACTAGAGGAGATACAAAAGAATGGAGGAGATGAGTCATTACTTCTCAATAAAACCTCTGAGTGCGAACAAGATGTGGAACCGAAGGGGGAAGACAACGTTCAAGTCAGCGGATTATCTGGAGTATCAGAACAACATTCGGGATGAACTAATAGGAACTGACTGGCCCTTTGGGGTTGGTCAGGTTACCTTTGATATAACAGCAGGTCTCTCAAATAGAGGAGCAGATCTGGATAATGTAATTAAACCAATATTAGACACATACCAAGGAGTGTATGAAGAATTCAATGACAATAAAGTTTACAACATCAAACTTGAAAAGCGAATTGTTAAACGAGGAGGAGAATTCCTTGACATCAGAGTACGAGAGTATGAAAGTGATCAAGCAGAAGAGACTCAACAAGAAACGAGAAGCAAGTTACAAGAGGAAACTAAATCGTCAAGCTAAAGAAGAAAGATGGAACTAAATGGATGATGAAAGAAGATATGTAAAAGGACCATGCCCATTCCCTGGGTGTGGTAGTTCAGATGCGTTTGTATCGTACAGCGATGGAGTGGGTCACTGCTTCAGCTGTGGTAAATCAAAGAAAGTGAAAGTTGAAATGGATGCCTATACACCTACCTCCTTTGTGGAGCTTACTAAATTCTCCGATATACCTTCTTATCGTAGCTATTCTATTACTTCTCGTGGTATTACTAAAGAAGTAGTTGATCACTTTGGTGTGAAGATGAGCGTGAGTGAAACTGGAATGCCAGAATCTCATTATTATCCGTACACAAAAGACGGTAAATTGGTTGCTTACAAAGAACGAAAACTACCTAAAAGTTTCCACGTTCATGGTAACTTTAAAGATGTAGACCTGTTTGGTCAATCTTCCCCAGGGATTGGTAGAAAGAAAATTATTATCACTGAGGGAGAACTAGATACACTAGCAGTGGCTCAGTCTATGATAGATAACTCTGGAAAGATCTGGGGTTCTGTTGTGTCGATACCGTCAGCAACTGGGCTAAGAACATTACTAGAGCAAAGGGAGTGGGTAAACCAGTTCCAAGAAATTGTTCTGTGTTTTGACCAAGATGATGCTGGTCAGGCTGCACTTGAAAAAGCTGCAAAGATGTTTGATGCTGGTAAAGTAAAGATTGTAAAGTTACCAGAAAAAGATGCCAGTGACACACTAATGAAACATGGACCTAAGATCTTAGACAATTGTATATGGAGAGCGCACACTTGGTCTCCTGCAGGTATTGTAACTGGTGAGGCTGTGTGGGATCAATTCAAAGAACGTCAAGATGTAGAGTCTGTTCCGTATCCAGATTGTCTTTCAGGTCTTAATGAAAAACTAAAAGGAATACGATATGGTGAGATTACTTTGTTTACCTCTGGCACTGGTAGTGGTAAGTCTACTGTCATTAAAGAGATTGTTCTTGACCTTCTTGCTAAGACAAGTGATAAGGTTGGACTCATTAGTCTGGAAGAAAGTGTTGGAGATACAGCCGAAAAGTTTATCTCCATGCAGCTTAGGCGTAACATCATGGATACTCCATCGACTGATGAGGATGAACTCCGTAGAGGATATGAAGCTGTGTTTGGTGACGAGCGACTGGTTCTCTTGGATCATCAAGGCTCCGTTGGGGACTCATCTCTTATCGAAAAGATTGAGTACATGGCCCTTATGGGTTGCAAGTACCTCGTTCTTGATCACATTACTATCGCGGTATCGGAAGGGTCTGAAGGACTATCTGGTAACGAAGCGATTGATAAAGTAATGTCTGACTTACTTAAAGTTGTAAAGAAACACAATGTATGGTTGGGTCTTATCAGCCACCTACGTAAAGCCCAAGGGGGTAAGAGTTTTGAAGAAGGGAACATCGCATCTATCGATGATATCAAAGGCAGTGGCTCGATCAAGCAGATCTCGTTCGACATCATTGCCTTTTCACGAAACCTTGTCGCAGAGTCAGAGTCAGAACGAAACACAATCAAGTTCAAAGTACTCAAGTCTAGATTCACAGGACTCACAGGACCTGCCGGAAGTGCTGCGTACAACAATAAGACAACAAGATTAGTAGCAACAGGAGGTTTTGATGACTACTTTACAGTTTGAAATAACACTAATAGATAGTATGGGGAGTGACCTAGCAGTAGTAAATGCTGCTAGAGTCTCCTTTAATAAAAGATCTGAATATGAAACAATTGAAGTTGGTTATGATGAGGACAGTCCTCCTTGCGAACCTCACACTGTTAAGGGTTTAAATACTAAAGATAAAAAACTAATTAAATATTTAGCAGAGCATGGGCATTGGACACCCTTCAGTCAAGTACAATATCAAGTACGTATAAAGGCACCTATCTTTGTAGCAAGGCAGTGGTTTAAACACATAGTAGGTATTACTCGTAATGAAGTATCACGAAGATATGTAGACACAACACCAGAGTTTTATGAACCAAAGTCATGGAGAGCAAAGCCCACTGACGGTGCTAAACAAGGGTCTAGTGGTGATGCTGAGTCTCAATACTTCCCTAATAAATACTTAAAAGAGATACACGAAAATGCTATCACATGCTACGAAAAGATGTTAGCTCAAGGTATTTGCCCTGAACAAGCACGTATGATTCTACCACAATCAATGATGACAGAGTGGGTAGAAACAGGATCACTGGCTGCTGCTGCTCGTATTTATAAACAACGAACAGATAGTCATGCCCAAGTAGAAATACAAGAACTAGCCAATCAGTTTGGTGAGTGTATAGAAGACATCGCCCCTATAAGTTGGGGGTGTTTAACATAACAGAAAGAGGATTGTATGAATCCATTCGATCAAATCTCAGAGTACCTAGTTGATAAGGTCTCAAGGGTTAATCCAAATAACCCTAAGGCAAACTCAGGTGGTGTACTTCTGAGATTGTATAAAAAATATAAAGAGGATATGCCACGACTAGTTAATGTGGCTTTCCAAACAATACAAATGAGATTCACCTACGATACCTCAGATAGTCCTGCAGGGACTGCCCAGTTGACAGCTGTATCTACAGCAATAGGTCAACGTATTGCACGTGTAATTCAAAGGGAACCCCCTGGGTTACCCTGGAATATGCATGTTAGACTAGGTGATCTCTTCATAGAAGCGTTCTATAACTGTGGTTACATTGATATCTACTATCCTAAAACAAGGGATACTAGCTATATTGTGTCGGCTACAGCAAAGTGGATCGACTTAGCAGATATCCCTGAGGCTATGCTAAGGATAGCGCTAAACCATACGGTTCTATCAAGACCAGAAAAAATCTCCAAGATCATTCAAGCAGACGGAGAACCTGTAATAAAAGAGTGGACTGAAGAGGACAACGCACAGTTTACACCTATGTTAGGAACACCTTGGATTACTTCTGTAGATAAACTTCAACGTACAGGCTGGAGAATTAACCAACGTGTATACGATGCTCTAATAGCTAACAAGGATTCATTCATATCATCAACACCTGTAGAGGATAACGATGCTAAGGAAATGAAACGAAGAAGCAAGCTAGTAGAGTGGGGGTTTATTACGACCAAGGCTAAGCTGCTATACGATCAAGACGTATTCTATCAGTATATGCAAGCAGATTACAGAGGACGACTATACTACTCAGAGTCTTTCTTAAACTACCAAGGCTCTGATCTAGCCCGTGGAATGATGACCTTTGCTAGGGGTAAGCCTATGACAGAGGACGGACTCTTCTGGCTAGCGGTTCATACTGCAAACAGCTTTAACCAAAGCTACAATATTGATGAAATCCCAGAGTGGTGTGAAGCTGACTATGTGAAATACCTAAAGGATGAAAACCTAGAGTCTATCAGTGTTGATAAGTTTACTCTTGAAGACAGAGTGCGTTGGACTAATGATAACATGGAAGTTATTATTGAGATGGGTAGAAAGTCTATTGTGGCAAACATAGCTGAAAAAGCTGTGTCATTTCTTTCCTGTTGCTTAGAATGGTTTGATTACCAACGAGCAGTCAAGGATAACAGAATCCACATAAGCCACCTTCCAGTGCCCGTGGACGGGTCTAACAATGGTTGGCAGCATCTAGGTGCTATTTCTAAAGACAGCCAGACAGGGAGGCTTGTAGGCCTGATTCCGGTAGATATACAGCATGACTTCTATGTGCAAACTGCTAAGCAGCTTTACCAGTTAACAACTGATGAAAGGCTCAAGGGTATACTAGATCAAATGCCAATGAAACATATCCGAAAGGGTATCTCTAAACGTGGCAGTATGACTAGAGCATACTCAGCTGGTGCAAAGAAGATCGCTGAGAATATGTTCTTTGATTGTAAGGCCGAAGACTTTCATGTGGAGTATGGGATTACTCAAGATGACTGTGACAAATTAGCTAAGCTGTTAATTAAAGCAATCAACATGGTCTGCCCTGGACCCCTCCACACTATGGCGTACCTACAAAAACTAGCCCAGTATGAGATAGGTGAGTACGCAAAGTATGACAAGTATGATAAACCCGCTGGTCCTGACTACAAACAACTAGTAAAAGACCAGAAGGCTTTGTACACTAAGAAAGATAAAAGCGATGAGGATATAGAACTTCTCAATGAACTTACAGTCACTCTTAGATCATACCAAAGCAAACTTGTACACGGTAATGGTAGGAGTGAACTTAAATGGGTAACCCCATCAGGGTTTAATGTAGTCTATCAAAACTTTACTACAACTACGAGAAAGTGTAGAGGTACTATAAGTGGATACAAGTCTGAATCTAAAGGGCACAAAGGAGTAAACCATGTGGCAAGAGTACCTACGAAGACCCCCGATATTCGCGGATTTATGTGCGGGGTTAGCCCTAACTATATCCACAGCCAAGACGCAAGCCATATGGCCTTGGTTATTGAGGAATGGAATGGTGATTTCGGAGCAGTGCATGATTCCTTTAGTACTCATGCATGTGATGTCGAGTCACTATTAGCGAGGACTAAACAAAGCTTTATCGAAATGTATGATAAAGAAAATTACTACGACTTGATACAACAAAACATCATTACTGATGCTACTAACCTTGACGTAGAGCAACCAGAGCTAGGCGACCTAGACGTAACACAGATCTATGAGTCTGATTACTTCTTTGCCTAAGGAGAAACCAATGAGCGATAAAAAATCGTACAACTACTTGGCTCTACGTGGAGCACCAGTAGATGATATGGAGTATGTAGATACCTTTGGGCTAGACCCAGAGTCTGCATACTCAAATAAAATTAACGAAGACATGCTACAGTATAATTATAAACGAGCAGTAGAAGACGGTATGGAACCTGAACAAGCTGCACAAATAAAGAAAGATGCTGAGCGTGACATCAGAGAGCTACTGGCTAAGAACGGTATGCTTAAATAAAAAAGCCCCTACTAGTTTCCTTAATTGGATTCTAGTAGGGGTATTTTTTTTATTCTAGTGATCGTAATATTGAAACACACCAAAGTTACCGTCTGCAATCTGCTTTTCTATTTCAGATTTGAGAGCAGCCTTATCTCTGTTAGTCTCTGCAATCATCTTATTAAGTCTGTTTTGCATGTTTAACTCTTTTCTGAACGCCTGAACAAAAGCCCTTATGTGTCGCACAGTAGGTTGTGCGGGTGGGCTTTTAGGGTTATAACCAACAGCAATCATAGCGTCTTCAATTCGCTTTGTAGCTTCCTCTACCTCTGGGTGTTTTTCAATAAGTTTATTATCCTTATCAACCACGGGGAGATCAAGCACCTTAGAAAGTTTATTCATAAGGTTTGAGCTTGTTGATTTTCCATCTTCTTTTGTTTGTTCTAAAAGATACCCAGCCATACTCCATTCGTTCTCTGTAAGAGCATCATTAGGGTCTCGTCCACTGTATCTTTCATCAAACTTAGATCTAAGATTGTTTAATGCATCAGAAGTCTTTTCAAGATATGACCACTGCATGTTTAAATCTAACCAGTTTTGATTGACCTCTTCAAGTACAACATCATATCCCATAGCATCAACCTTAAAGGCATCATAAATAGTATGAAGATATGGAGCACCACCAGAGGCTGCTTCAAGCCTAGACCAAGATTTCCCACTAGCTGTACGAATAACCGTAGCAGCATCTAGGGATTGAACAGGGGCTGGTACAGATCCACCATATGCCCTCTCTCCAGGGATACTTACATCATCCATAAGTCTTGGAGCAGCTGCAGTTAGTTCATCTCCAAAGCGTCCTACCTTTCTTTGGTTGTATTTACCATCAGACCAAACCTTGTAAGCATCTCCCTCAATGTATCCTGTAGTAGCAGATCCACCAAGATTAAGAGAAGTCCCTGTAGGGGATTCAATAGTAAACAACTCATTAGAAAGAGCATGAAGCATAGCTGCTCCCCGCATAACATTACGGGACTGCAAGGCCCTTTTGTCAAGAACCTGAACAAGGGATGGTACATACTTAGCATGAAGTATTTCAACCAAGGCATCTCTTCCATCTTTAGTATCAGACGTAAGAGCTTCAACAGCTAATGCTACCTCATTATAGTTAGATCCTTCTGCTGCTTTTTCTTGTTCCATAAGATCTAAGTATTCACGAATGTCACGTTTAAAAGAATTCAACTCTTTCCCATAACCAAACGTCATAGTGGTAGCCTTATTCAATGCACGAATACTAAACACTTCAGTTGCAATATTATGCAAATACTCACCAACTTCACCTGTGTGTCCATCAAATCCATCATCTAGATTAGCTAACAAAAGATTTGCTAACTCGTCACGTATGTCTTCATTATTATCAATGGAAGAAGTGTTTTGACTTCTTAGCACACCTGTTCTTTGAGCAACAGACATAGATCCCATTTGCATACCATTAGATGCTAGACCATTGGTTTTACCATCCATATACGCATTAAAGAAAGAAGGAAACTGATAGTTACCGTCTGACCTACCTGCTAATTTATCCGAAGCAGCACGAGTCTTTACTTCATAATAGTTTGCAAAGTCAATGAGTCCATCAATATATGCTTGACCATCTTCTCCTTGTTTCTTAATTGTTTCTAACAACTCTGGATCTAAATCAGAAGGTAGCTGTGGAATCTGTGGAAAATTTGGATCATTAACTGAAACCCCATCTTCAATAGCTTGAGATATCTCTTCAATCTTAGAATCAGAAACACCATCAACAGCAGCCCGTAAAGATATACCCCACTTAACTAATTGTGGTGTAGCAATCTCTAACATGCTTTCTCTTTCTGATGGAAGTTTAGGCCCCGCTCCTTTTACAAGATGCATAGCGTACATCTGTCGAAGGTTACGTTCAATACGTCTTCCTGTTCCTGTCTTTGAATCTACCAACGAAGGCTTAGCATTACGAGTAACAAACCTAGCAGTCTTAGACGTTGTAGGGTCAAGGGTAGACTGTTGCGGAGCAATACGAGTATTGAATGCTTGAACATAATATGTAAGGTAATTAGCCCCCTTACGCTCTAAAGCAATACCGCGCAAGTCTTGAGCCAAATCATTTATTAAATTATTATATTCTTGTGTTGCGTTTACAGTCTCTTGTTCTGTTGGGCTTCCTGTTTTAGCAGCAGCCTTAGCCAGAAACTTATTTAGTTTATCTTGACCAACATGATTTAGAGATGCATAAAGAGTATCAGGGGGTGCCTGTCCAAGTAACACAGGAAGCGCCGTAAGATATAGGATCTTAAGCCTACGAGGATCAACAACGTTAGCTACCTTGTTTAGATTAGCCATTGCTTGATTAAGCTCTTGGGTTCCTGTAAGACGACCTGCCCTAGAAGACACTTTACGAGTAGCCTTTTCTGCTTCACCTGTAAGTTTTACACCTGAGTTCTTTTGGGTTCTTACTTGTTTTCCAGGGAACATACGCTTACGTCTAGCTGCCCCTTGCTTTAACATATCGGCACCGTGTTTTGTCAGAGTAAAATACACTTGACCGTCATTTGCTTTTTGTCTTACAAGAAAGTTCTTACCATCAACAGTTTTATTTGCTGCCCAGTATAACTCTTTTGCCATGTCTCCAAGAGCAATAGCTTCTTCTGCACTTATGTCTTGGTATTCATCTGTTGGCCTACCCTCTGCTTTATTACGCAACCTTTGGAATTCTCTGCTTATTCGTGTTCCTAAATCACGATTGGCTTTAGCTTTTGAAAAGGGTGTCGATTGGGCTATCTCTTCTTCTGTTACGTTTTGAACTTCACCATCATCATTGATAGCAGTTTCTCCAGGGTTTATATCAAGAGATGTCGGCTCACTAAATGATAGTTGTGAAATAGTATCTTCAGCAACAACAGACATTGTTTGAAGAAAATCCCTACTTGGCATTTGAGATTGTGCGTCATAAGCCCCAAGAGAGTTAAGTGTGTTTAAAGCCACATTATTTTTAGCAGCAGATGTTAGACCCCCAAATCCAATATTCTTTTCGCTAACCTGATTAGACAAATTTCTAGCACGAGCCACAAGACCACCGTCTGACATAGGCCCAGACGTAACATCTGAAGCAGCATCCTCTGCTACAACAGCATTAAAGAACCACTGACCTGAATCTTCTTCAGTGCGTTCATTAAGCGGCTTAACAATATTCTTCTTTGCTTCAGCCCGTTCTAGTTGTTTTTGATTAAGACGTTTAGGATTAGCTTCTAACTCAGCAGTTGCAATAGCAGCAAGCTCAGGGGCTACAGGAGAACCTTCTGCTACAGCCTCTTGTACTTGTTCGCCCACTTGCTCTGCTTGTTGTTCTACATTGTCTTGGGTAGTCTCAGCCACAGGTTGAGCAGCAATCCTATCAAAAACACTTCCAGAAGTAGGAGAGACCGGAGCCTCCCCTTCTTGCTGTACCATATTAGGGTCTACTTCAGGGGCTGCAGTTACCATAGTTTCTTGTAGTTTTTCTACAGCACTAGGAGTCCTGTTAATTATTTGACGTTTTGCCATTCTCTTCCCCTTTATAATCCCAATCGTATAAGTTTGAAAGTCTTTCAGCACCACCAACGATGCCGATAAACGGAACCAGCTTACTTGCTTGTTGAGCAGCGCCGCCAACATCACCAGTGCCGAGATTAGTTAATGTCTTTGCAACACGTTTGACTGTTCCTGCAGCAGGTGCTTCACCACTTACTGTATTCCAAGCCCACTCTAATGCGTTGTCAGACCTTTGTTCATACAAAGGAAAGAACTGATCAAAGACACGTTCTCCAACACCCATCAATCCAGACGCACGTATACCACGCTGGACATACTCACCTGTGTCAAGGTATGGATTACCAAGTGTTTTTAACTCATCTTCATCCCTGTCTCCAAACTTAATTAAGTCTTTAAGATATTGAGATGCGAAGCCTAGCATAATCATTGTGCACATAACTGCAAAAGCATTGTACTTCATTGAAGGAGTACCACGCTTAACATACTCACCCCATAGTTTAGGAATGTGGTTAGCTGTAAATGTAGCAATGAATCCTTGGAACTGTGTAAACAAAGCAAACCTTGGATCTTGGTAGATCATTGGTCTATTAGCCACAGTCGGCAAGGCAACAGCGTCATTAATAAAATTAAATGCACCTGTTCTCATATTGGCTTCACGTTTTGCCTCTAACTCTGGAGACAGAAGTTCATTAGGACCTGCCCTTTGATCTGCACGATAGACTTCTACAGCATCATCAACGTTTACACCGATGTTTCTTAAAGCCTCTTCTGCTTCTTGAACTTCATTAGTTTTAGGTAAACCTGTTTCTCTAGCTTCAGATATAGTTTTTGTGTGATCAAACATATAGTCAGCCGCAATAGACCCACGAATAGCACGGGTCATGTTTGTCCAGCCTGTAAGACCTGTCATTTTAAAGAACAACTTATAGTACTTTTCATGCACTGGGTTCATTTCTGTAACACCAGTAACTGTAGCAGCACCAACGTCCCATTCATAATAACCAAGACTGCGTATTAGTTCTTGACCACGTGACTCACTAGTTACCCCTGGATCTTTAAGAACAGCAGTGTTTCCTGCAAATCTAACAGCATCTGAAATAACCTTTGCTAGTTCCTTACCAAAAGACGCTAGACTTGTGTCACCAGATGTGGCCCCTTTACGACCATATATTTGTTCTGCCGTAAGAGCACGACCTGCTAACGCAAGTTCTACAATAGAAGCTACTGTAGCAAGACCTAGAGTTGCTATTGTTGTAACAAACATAAGGTTCTTTTGGATTCCAACTGCTAGCTTACCGTCTTTGCTTGTTGGACGTTTATAGTTTCCTGATTCAGCATCTAGAAAATCTTTAAGGCCCATAGCTATTTCATTTACTTTTTCTCTAGGAACACCTTCATTTTCCATCTGTTGCAATTGTGCTGCTAGGATTTCACCATTCTTACCAATGTACTTACGATGTGTTACAAAACGTGCAGCAGACTTAGCAGCAGTAGACATGTTAGCAAAGATGTCTTGCTCCATAAACTCATTAAAGGCATCTTTTTCAGACAAACCAAGAGTTCTTTCTCTGTGTGCCGTAGGAACAATACCCCCTTTAGTTACAGAAAAATCATCGTCAAGTAAACTAAGATCATTCATTTCAGGGTTATCTAAAATCTGATCAGTTAGTTCTTTAGCTTGAGGAACACTAAGGTTAGCCTCTTGTTGTAGGGCTGCTTCAAAACCTGCACGATTCTTTTTAATAGCTACCTTATCAAGAGATTTAAATCTTAAAAGATAGTTATCAACATAACCAAGCTCTTTCCCTTTACCTTCACGTTTTACGTACTCATTCTGATCTCTGTGCATTGTATCAGACATCTCATTCATTTGAGAACCTAAAAGAATAAGTGCTTGCTTTTTATGTTGGGGCAAAGTCATGTTTTCAATTACAGAAGGATCGAATGTTTTTGTCTCATTGTTAATTGCACTACGAAGAATAGAATACATTTCATTACTTATTTCTTTTCTTCTTGTAGCACTGGATATTTTACCATCATTCCAAATACTGTAAAAACTTGATGGCTCTGGAACCATGTTTTTATATGTGGCTACTAGGTTAAACTTAAAGTTTTCAAATCCATTACCACTAAATACTTTTTGAAGACCACCACCCATTGATTCTTTTAGGAACCTAGCAGCCCTTGACTTATCAAGAACTTCATCAGGAAATAAATAGTTAACAGAGCCTCTCCAAAATTTAGGAAGCTTAGCTAGTCCTGCAGCAATTGACTGTCCAATACTACGGTCTACCTTTTTACCTTTATGCTCTTGTTCTCGTATGTCTAAGGGTTCAAAATAGTTACCATCAACTGATACTATTTCTCCTGTTTCTTCATTATAAAACTCTGTATCCCCAATACCATCAGCAATATCATCTAGTCCTTCTTCAATAGAGATAACACGATTTTCAGGATTATTAGCACGTTCTTCTTCAGCGTATCGACCAGCATCAGAAAGCCTTTTAGCATCTGCAGGTGCTTGACGTACTGCAATGTCTGCCCAGATCCCTGCATTAACAGCGGCCCCTGGGGCTGAGAAAGATGTACCAAGAACACCACCTGCAATAGCACCATCAATCATCCTGTCTGTAAGTTCATTATAATCAAAGACCTTATCAGAGCCAAGAGTAGCTGCAGTGTACGCAGTTGCTTCTTGAAGTCCTTCAGTGACTGCCTCACCAGCACCACCAATAATTCCACGAGTTGCTAAATCTTTAAAGATAGCCTTACCTGTAAGCTGTGACTTAGCGGCATTAGCAGCATCTTTAGTGAAATCAGCAATAGTCTTTTTACTAGCGTTAGATAGCATTGCCTGTGCAGCCTCAAGAGTCAACCCCTTGCCGCCTTCTGATACAGGTTTTTGCAATTCTTTTAAGGCTTTGTTAAGAACCTCTTTAGTTGGGCTACCTGCCTTAAACACAAGACCAATACCAAGGCGATCAAAAGTACCTTGAAGAATGCCAGAAGTTACAGCAACACCAATATTCTTTTCACCTTCCATTTCATTATAGGTTTGACCTGCATAAATAGCAGAGGGTGCAAGCATACTAGCGCCTAGTGTTACGGCACCTGTTACAGCAGCACCTGCCCCTAGAGCACCTGCAGCAGTTCCTACAAGAGGAGCAGCTAAAGCAGACCCTGCAGCAATCATCATGTATGGGAGAGACATAGCAGCATTGTTAACAACGTAATCAATACCACTAGAGATATCATCTACGTCACGCCAATCAACAATACGGGTTGCATATTCTGAAAGCCTTCTGCGATTACGTTCAACACCCATTTTACCTACACGAGAATGGTACTCGTTATCTGTAAGATCACCCCACATGTTTTGAAGACCAGCCATAGCTTCATCTACACCAATCCAAGCCTGTTCCCATGAATCAGAATAAGGGTTAAGGGCTTCATTAAGAAGTGTCCTATCCTTAGCCCTGCTTGCAACCCTGTTCATGTCATAGTAACTAGACACACCAGATGCTTGAGCACGAGCTAGTTCTTCTTCATTGTGGGCAACCTTCTTTAAACCATACTGACGAAAGCCCTCTTTACGCATAGCCTCTTCAATATTTGTACGAGCAAGATCCCATGAAGATTCGGTAGGTGCATTTTCAAGATCCATCTCTTGAAGGTTTTCTTGATCCCTTCTAAGTTGACCAAGTTGATAAATGTCTGCTTCAATATCAGAAGACCACTTTGTAGGTTTAAGAACACCCTCAGATAGTAAGCGACTAGAAAATGTTTCACCTTGATCATTAACAAAGTCAGCAATGATACGACCATTTGGATCCCTTAAGATCTCTCCATTCTCATCTAGTCTAGGCTTTACATTATTGTATCCAAACTCATTCATAAGTTTAGAGACTTCCGCTGTTGATGTTGAACCACCCGCAGTACCTGCCTGAAACTCACCACCAACATAGCGAT
>Ga0181406_1000503_pt1 | contig 14787 bp, 16 predicted proteins | sample 29SPOviralmetaG_FD_130135 | JGI IMG/M metagenome (GOLD analysis project Ga0181406, IMG submission 130135) | Marine viral communities from the oligotrophic San Pedro Time Series (SPOT) site, San Pedro Channel, CA, USA - 29 SPOT_SRF_2011-12-20 | ecosystem: Environmental > Aquatic > Marine > Strait... | reverse complement strand
TTCCCGTGGTGACTGACGCACCTGCCTCATACCCGACTGCCGTATTGAGAGTGTCAGTTGCTGTGGTAAAGTTTTGATTTACAAGAGTGCTATATCCAATGGCTGTAGATTTGCTCCCAAGAGTATCTCCACCTAGAGCAGTCACTCCCACTGCTACATTAAAGTCAGCATCAGTAAGAGCATCACCAGCAAGACCACCAAGCAGGGTGTTCTGTACTCCCGTGGTGACATTTGTGCCTGCGTGATAACCGACTGCTACGTTGAAGACATCTGTGTTTGTCGTTTGGTTTTGATCCAGTAGAGCTTCAAAACCAACAGCGACGTTCTTAGTGCCTTTGGTATCAGAGCTTAAAGCAGCGTAGCCAACAGCGACGTTGTTATTCGATGTGTTGTAGGCGTCACCTGCAAGAGCGCCCAAAAATGTATTTTTAACTCCCGTGGTGACTGCCGCTCCTGCGTTATATCCTATGGCTACATTTAAAGAGTTAGTTGCGGTAGTGAAGTTTTGTGCTTCTAAAGCTGACCTTCCAATAGCAACACTTAAACTCCCTAAAGTGTCGGCTGTTAGAGCGTTGTAGCCAACCGCTACATTGCCATCTGCATCCGTTAAAGCGTCACCTGAAAGACCGCCGATGAGGGTATTTCTAAGTCCCGTGGTGACTGACAGACCTGCGTTGTAACCTAAAGCCGCATTGTATGCATCTGTAGCAGTAGTGTGGTTAAGATTTCTTAATGCACTTCTACCGATTGCTGTGTTTTTAGCTGATTTAGTGTTTGTTTGTAACGCGCCGTCACCCACTGCAACGGTGTCGTTGGTGAGTGTTTGTGCCTGTCCTGCTTGACCTACAATAACATTGTTACTACCTGTGCTTTCTGCGCCCCCCGCAGCATAACCAACCAATGTGTTTCCAGCACCCGTTGTAATTGCGTCACCAGTTAAACCCCCGATCAGGGTGTTGCTAGTTCCCGTGGTGACTGCCCCACCTGCCTCATAGCCCACTGCTACGTTATAGGTATCCGTAGCCGTGCTAGGCGCTTGGGCATCTAAGGCACCAAATCCAACTGCCACCGCGTTAGAGCCATTGACGTTCGCTGCCATCGCAGTAGAACCTACTGCAACATTTTTCGCCCCAGTAGTTGCCGCAAGGGTGTTATACCCGACGCCAGTATTGTTATTTGACCCAGTAAGGGCAGTCAGAGAGTTGGCACCAATAGCCGTATTCTGATCTCCAGAACTATTGCTATCTAGGGCGGTGTTACCCAGTGCTACGTTGTCAGTAGAAACTGGATGATTGCCGTCGAGTTTTACTGTGCCACCATCAGTAGCAAAATTTCCTGCGTTAGTGATGCCGTCAAAAGTGGACGCGCCATCTACGTCTAAGTCGCCATTAAAATCTACATTTCCAGACGCAGATATAGTAGTAAATGCTCCTGTAGATGCAGAACTAGAGCCTACAGTAGTTCCATCTATAGCTCCACCATTGATGTCAGCAGTAGGTATAGTAGTAGTGCCTGTGAATGTAGCTCCATCTATAGGAGCTTTAGCATTAAGCTGCGTTTGAACATTAGATGTTACACCGTCTACATAGTTAATTTCTGCTGTAGTTGCAGTAACCCCATCAAGTATATTAAGTTCAGCCGTAGTGCTTGTGACACCATCTAAAATGTTTAGCTCTGCTGCTGTACTGGTGACACCATCAAGTATGTTTAGTTCTGCGGCAGTAGATGTAACAGCAGTGCCATTAATAGACAGTGCATCTGTTTCAAGTGTGCCATCTATATCTGCATCACCAGAAATGTCAAGAGATCCTGCGTCTAGCTCCCCGGTTAAAGTAATGTTACGAAAGCTGGCTACGTCTTTGTTTGCATCTACCGTAACTACTTTACTGGCTACTACTGTTCCTACGGAAGATCCAGTGTCACTATAGTTTAGTTCAGCGGCGGTAGCTGTAACACCGTCAAGAATGTTAAGTTCAGCAGCAGTAGACGTTACGCCATCAAGAATGTTAAGTTCTGCTGCGGTGCTTGTGATAGCTGTGCCATTTAAATTAATAGCATCAGTGTGCACTGTACCATCAAAATAACCGTCCTTGAATTCTAGTGAACTAGTACCAAGGTCTATGTCATTATCTGTGACAGGGGCAATCACACCGTTTGCAAATGTAAACTGTGCGGTGCCATCAGCAGCAAAAGCTAGAGTATCTGCTGCACTGAAGAACAAGCCTGCATTAGTGTCTCCAGTATTTGTAATTGAAGGAGCACCAGCAGAGCCATCAGGAAAAGAAACAACACCTGTAAACGTAGGATTAGCTATGTTTGCTTTAGTTGCTGACGCTGTTGCAATATTGTCAAACTCTACGTCAATCTCAGCGCCCTTGACAATCTTATTAGCATCTCCAGATACTAAAGAGTCTTTAGCTGTAAAGTTAGTTGTCTTTGAGTAATTTGTCATACTAATCTGCCTATAAGTGCCTCAGTCTTTAGTTCTTGTATTGACAAAGACCTATTGTTAATTATTGCATCTACTCCGATAGTAGCTACTGTTCCTGACCCTGTTGATTTAACCCTAGCGTCATCTACAATAATAGATGCGCTGTATTCAGAGGTAGCTACATTATACTCAGCTATTCCATACTCCGCTATGCTAGAGTTAACAATAGTTATTGATTGTTTAGCGTATGCTTCTGTGTAGTCGTAACCCCAGTTTAAGACCAAAGTAGACCCTTGTCCACCGATAACTTTAAATGTTAATTCTTTAAGTATCTTTAGCCTTGATGCATCACCGAAGGACAATGGTTGAGTATAGTACTTCATAGTGTACGGTGAAGTATCGTCTAGGTAGCCACTGTAGTCATTGATGCCCTTAGCTGTTCCTAAATACAATGTGCCATCAGATCCTCTAGTACCACAAAGAATCTTAGTAGCAGGCCATGTAGTAACACGATTACTTCCGTCTTCTAATGTGCCTCGCATGTCAAAACAAAAGACAAGAGAACTACTAGGAAAGAACAATAGATAAAACGCATTCTCTGGGCTATACGCTGATTTAATGTTTCCAGTTTCTGCACCTATATTAAAAATAATGTCATCACGTACATTTTTAGATACGTTACCAATAGGGTTTGACTTTTCCTGTATAGTCCTGCCCAAGCTACGTACACCTGAGTCAGATAAGAATATTAAATCTGTACCTGTGTCCTGTACACTGTCTCTAGCTACGCAGCCAATACCTGTAATAACATCAGAAAGAGCCATGCTAGCAGGAGCCGAAGCACCTGAATACAGCAGAATACTTTGCTTACCGAAGATAACTAAGAAGTTGTTAAACTCTCTTATAGCTACAATCTCATCAAAGCCTGTAGGCCACACAGTAGTTAGGTCTAAAGAACCTGATGTGCCTCCTGTCCAATCATCGCCATCAAGAGTGTCCGAAAAGTGCAGGGTATATTTATTGCCTGTTACATCTCCTGCCCATATACGCCCAAAAGCAGCACAAGCCTCATTAGCGTCTGGAGCATTAGAAGATAAAACTCCTATAGTCCCTGCGCTTGTAGTGTACTCTAGTGCGTCATGGCCTCTCTGGAAAAAGTAAGCATCTCCGTTGAAGGAGATAATCTTCCAGTTGTTAGCACTAATAGTCATGCTGTTAGTAACATCAGTTAATGATGTAGTGCCTGTAAATATCTTATTGTTACCCGTAGAGAATACAATAGTAGTCCCATCTCGCTTAGTAAACTCAAAGACAGACTCTATTCCAGCACTAGATCCAAGAGGTGTAGTAGAGCTAGTCAGTTTGTTTAGCCCCTCTCTAGCACCTATCCTGCCGAACTTGTCAATAATAGCATTCTCTGCTATAGAAGCAAAGGAGGAGTCTTGAGTTACAGGAGAATCCTGAGTGTTTAACCCACGAAATCCCGGCGCACCTACATATATGCTTTTTCGTTCTTGAGCCATTAGGGTACTCTGTAAATAAATTCTTCAGGATTCTTATAGGCATCTATTGCAACAGCATCGGATAAATGCTTGTCTGCAATTAAGAAATAATCCTGTGCAGTAGTACCGCCTGTCTCACCACGCTCTCTAGCCAACAAAGCTACAGCGTTGTGTATGATAGCGTTCTTAGGTAAAACTGTAGTGTCTGTATCGCTAGATAGCTCAGCTTCTCTTGCAATCAAGTCAAAGCGCATAGAGTATACTGCGTCAGGCTTAGGATACACCTGTACCTTAGTGTCTTCATTACTGTCTATACCACTGAACGTATAGGAGTCTGGAGTACCTGTGACTTCACCAGAGATATAATATGCATTGTTAAACCAGTTAGGTGACTCATAGCGCATAAAAAAGTTTGATGTGTCATTGATAACACTATATATTTTAACACGTTCTCCGGCATTTGTCAAGCTATATTCTGTAGTATCTGCTACAGTAGGGATAGTAATAGTTGTTCGTAACGTAGACCAGTCATGTGAATCTTCTACAATACGTTTAGCATCGTTTACAAAGTCGCCTACCATCTTAGAGTAGGCTGTGTTAGCCACGGCAGATACTTCGTCTTCACGTAGTCTACGCAGTACCTCGTTAACTATTGTTAGATATTGCGTACTCATATGAATCCTCTAAATAGTCCCTGTAGTGTAGTGGGAGCCTGATACCCTGCGTACTGTGGTGCTAGCTCTAGTAGTTCAGGAGCTTGATATGTTTTTCTAAAGTCATAGTCTTCAAAGTCAGGTGGTGTGTAGCCTCCAGTGCCTCCTGCTCCACCGCCCATACCGGCAAGAAGACCTAAGCCTAGTCCTGCACCAATGCCTGCACCAGCGCCTTGGCCTCTACCTGTGCCTAATCCTTCGCCAAAGCGTTCTTCACCTAAGGCTTCTCCTGCTGCCACAGCCTCTCCGTATCTAGCTTCTCCAGCAGCTACGGCCTCTGCTAAAGCGTCTGCTTGAGCTAAAGCATCTGCTTCTCTAGCAGCTTCTGCGGCTGCTGCATCTGCTTCTGCTTGCGCACGTGATTCAGTTAAACGTGCTTCCGCTGCTTCCGCTCTAGCTTCTGCCTGTGCGACAGCTTCTCGTTCTGCTGCTGCTCTAGCTTCTGCTGCGGCCCTAGCCTCTGCTGCTTTCCTAGCTTCCTCTGCTAAACGTTCTGCTTCTGCTTGTGCTTGCCTTTGTGCTTCTTCTTGTGCTTGCCTTTGTGCTTCTGCTTCAGCTTGTGCCTGTGCTTCTGCTTCTAACCGTGCAGTAGTGTCTTCAGCAGTAGTGTCCTCTAAGATGTCTGTAGGCTCTGTAGTTGTAGTAGGCGTAGGCTCTGTTGTAGGAGCAGTAGTAGCTATAGGTGTAGCTGGAGGAGCTACTGTAGGTTGTGTAGACGGTGATGTGACAGCCGCCGCTGCAAGTGCAGGAACAACACTAGAGAACAAAGAGCCTGTAATTGATCCCGGCGCACTAACTATAGGCTGCGGTACAACAGGTGTTACAGACGCACTAGGAGCAGACGGGGAAACTACCGATGTTGCTGGTGCAGATGATGCTCCTCCTGATGCTCCACCGCCACCTCCGGGCGTCTGTGTAGGAGGCTGTGGTGGTCTGATAGGCTCAAAGCGTTCTTCAGGAAGTTCAAAGTCACTAACATCAACTATTGTTTCTGTACGTGAAGCAGGAGGTCTAATAAAGTCCTCCATTTCTGTACTCATTATATAGTCAGGTAAAGCATTTCCTATGCCACCGGCTAAAGAAACTATTTCATTAGGAAGATCTAATAAAGATCTTGAAGCACCTGAGTACTCAAATATCTGTCTGTAAGCCCTTTCTCCTCCATGTTTAAGTAATTGCTGACCAAACTGATCTGGAGTCAACGCTTCGTAAGCAGCGTCTCCTCCTACATCTTGAACAATTCTTTCAATAGTATTTGTAAAATGTTGTGCATTAGTTAAAGCAGAGCCAGCAACTTCAGGAGTAAAAGCCCCAATGTCAATCCCTGCAAAAGCAGAAGGATCTCCTGCTATGTCTATAATATTATTAGGAACAGTAGGATCTATAGAATCAAAAGTTAACTCTGGGGCAGTAGGGTCTATAGCACCTGCTTCAGTACCACCTGCTCCTGAAAAAAACTCACTGCCGTAAGTTGTCGCTCCACTTATTGCAGCCGCTGTCAGAGCTTCCTCAAGATCAGCCCCTTGTAGTCCTGCTGTCACTGCACTGGAAAGTGCACTAGATAGAACAGCATTAGCCGTAGTTCCTGCCGCTGCAATACCTGTTGATGCTAGTACATTACCGGCTATTGGGCCTAACGCAAAGGAAAGAGCTAATGTAGGCGCTGCTCTAATAATTTTTTCAACAAAGTTAAGATCTTTGGACTTTACTCTCCTAATCTCACCATAAGAAAAGGGGTCATATGTATACTCAGACCCAGAAGGCCCGTACCTAATAGGAGATACGTCATACTTGTAGTACAACGCCTGCAACATGGGGTCGCGCTTATAAGCCTCTTGTAAAGCATCTTGATAGCTTAGACCTTCTACTGTCTGTAAGAAAGGAATCTGCTCAGATAAAATAGGCTCTACTAGAGAATGAAACTCTGCTAGTTGCCCTGCTGATGATCCTGTGTATAACTCACGATCACCACCGAATCTCCCTAAGTTTTGTGCAGTAGGCGTTATTTCATACCCATAGTAATTACTAAGGGCAGAAGCTATATCAGATGAATTTTGTAGATTACCAATGTTTGAATAAGCAGCTACAGCAGTTTCTGTAGTAGCTGGAGATCTAAAGTTTCTTAGGTAAGCAGGAGGATTTACTTCTCTGAAGTATGTGTTGTAGTCAATGTTTATTGTGTTAGACGGAGCTTGTGCTCCTCCTATAGAGGCTTCTCCACCTAAAAGATCAAGGTCAGTAAAAACGCCAGCTTCGCTGCCCAAGGTGTTTTTAAAGATGTCATCGTAATAACCGTCTATTCTATCAACATCGTCAATTTCAAAGTAGTCAGCACCTTTTGATAAATCATTGCGATAGTTGTTTATTGCATCGCCTAACCCTGAATAGTTCATGGCAGGTGCGCCTGAAGTTCCTAAATCAAGAACAGTAGGACTTGAGCCACTAGTAATTCTAGGGCGTGGGGGTGCAAGGCCAACAGGTAGTTGACTAAAATCTATGTCAAAGAAAGACTCTGCCACTGATTATTTCCGTGTCTTCTCGAATGAACGCATAGCGCCTAACCCTAACATGCCCATGAGGACAGGCATCATAGTTTCTAGAGGCACTAGAGGAATAACTATATCTATAGATACTAGAGCTAACACAAAGTTAGCAAATGGAATTGTGATGAAATTACCGAACATGCCCAGTCCACACGTCCAGCCAATAAAGGGCCTCCAGCCAGAAACAAACAAATTAGAACTAGCTGCTTCTACTTTATTGACCTCTATCTGAGCCTTCATAAGATCCTGATGATGTTCTTCCGACATCGTAGCGATCTTATGGGCAAGCATAGCCTTTTGGTCTTTATCTTCGATAAATTTGTCTAGCAAGCCTGTGACTGGCCCTATCAACTGCCCTACTAAACTCATATTAAGATACCTTAATAAAACTAGGGGCCACCGTAGCAGCCCCCAGTTAGATGGTTATTACTTAGGAACAACCAAAGTTAAACCTGACTCAGGACGCAGTACAGCAACGCCATACAGAGTATCTGAGGTGAACAGGTTAGCAAGAAACTCTTGCTTGTACTGAGTCTGAGAGCGAACACCCAGTTGCTCAGCCATTACAACTGCATCTCGCTGGAACAACAGAGCACCCAGAGAGTCTACAGAAGAAGCAGAGTTAGCACTAGCAGTCTCAACAACAGGGCAGTTGGTGCTAACAAATACGTCAATGCCGTATAGTTGACCAATCTGACCATTGGTTACTTGACCGTTGTTTACGAAGTCTGAACTTACGTAACGATCAATACCCATGATGGTGTTGCGGACTGAAGGAGGAATAACAAAGTTACGTCCTTCCATTGGCACGTCTTGATCGTCCAGCTTCTGAATAATACCACGGAAGCCTGCATCAGTAAATACGTCAGCAGGAACAACAGTGTCAACAGCATAGGCAGTCAAGCCATTAGAGGCGTCTACAAAGAACGTACCGTCGTTATTTGCATAAGTAGTTGAAGATGTGCCTGAAGTACCAAGGCCAGTAGCCAAAGAGTGCAGGTCGGTATCAACTTGCTTAGCCAGAGCGTAACCAGCGTCTTCCGTGTAGAACTGACGCAGAGATGCCAGAGCTTGTACGTCGGTGATGTCCTCAATCAGACGAGAGTACTCAAAGTGCTTGTTGATTGAAATTTGGACTTCACTTTCCGTAGCGTTCTGTACCGTTACAGCAGTGTTCTCTGCCTTAGCGTGTGCATCACCACGGACAGGCTTAGGCACATGGATCGTGTCGCCTTTCTTGCCAGCCATAGACATCTTCTTGACAAGGTTTGCCAAGACAAGGTTCTTTTGATACGCAGCAATAATCTCGTCACTCCAGATTTCTGGAATGAAAGTAGCTGCGCTAGTGTTGTCAACGAACCCGCCAGTTGCGGGATATGTGGAATCAGTCATAATAAATATCTCCTAAGATATACTATCTGACCCGTTTTTCTGCATACGCCTTCATAATCTCTGGTTGTAGAGCAGCGTAGCGATCAGGGTCGGTTTTCATAAGGTTAATAATGTCTGCGCGTCTATAGATTTTCTTAGGTGCTGATTCAGAGCTACCACTGGCGTTACCAGTAGAAGCAGCTTTAGCTGTCTGCCTTCGAGCCTGTTGCTCAACCTGTGCAGTCTGCTGTACAATATTCTGTCGCTCTTTCCATAAGTTAAATAACTCATCAGCGGCTTCGTGATCGTACTGCTGGTCTGCCGATACAAACAGTCTAGTCCTGACTTTAGATGCTTTGATCCACTCAGCAAAGTTAGCGTCTTGTAGTATCTGCTGCATGTCAGGGTGCTTACGTTGTAGCTCTGACATTGCAGTACTGTGCTTATATTGTTGAGTGAGTGCTTCAGCTTCCTTAATCTTAGGATGGTTCTGAATTGCCCTGTCTACAGCCTTATCGGGGTCTGTAAACCAATCTACTTCTTCGACTTGTTGGGGTGCTTCTTGTTGATCTTGAGTGAGTTGAGTCTGGATATACGTATCAACAACCTTACGTAGCTCACCTACTTCAGAACTCTGTCGGCCCAATAGCTTCTCAGCTTCTTGGTGCATCTGTACAAGTTCTTCAGCGGACTTACCTCTGTATTTATCAGGTATCTCAGGTTCCTGTATTTCAGGGGTTTCCTGCTGTTCCTCTGCAAACATTTCTAGTTGTTGATCGTCTTGGTTATCCTGTTGACGCTCAGGTTCAATAATCTTAGCCATTATTAACTCCGTACCTTAGTATTGTGGAGAGCTTTATTATGAAGGTTCTCTATGAGGATTGCCTTCTCTCGTGTGCCATGTGTGATTCTCGTCTTTTGACCCATCTATCTGCGGCATCAGGGAAGTCTCCGCTGATACCTTCCAGATTAGAGCGTACTGGAGAGATAACACGTTTAGCGTCTAAGCCACAACTGCACCTAGAAGTTGTGACATTAGACTTAACTAAATCTTCAAACAATTGTCCGCAAGAACATCTAAAATCAAACAGCCTCATCTAGAGCTTCCTCAGTGTCTTCTTCTGATTCTGCTTCAGCATGGGCGTTGTCAATCTGTGTTTCAAGATTCAATATGGTTGCTAGGATAGCTAACTGACCTTTGCGAAAGTTCAAGTTATCGTTATCCGTAGTAAGTTCTACTGAGTTGATCTGTGCAACATTACTGCCTAAGTCAGAGATTAGCTGCTTCCAGCCTTCTGAACGAAACATAGCAAAGTAATTGTTGAAATAAGTTTCTAACTCTTGAGTCATTGTATTTTACCTTTGTTAAAGAATACTTGTGTACACTAATGTACCTTTACATTATAGCATACTTTTGACTGTTTGTCAAGTGTTATTTAACTAAATGTTTTTATAACGATAGATAATACACCAATTGCAATTGCAGCGCCCAGAATAAACACAAGAGCACCCACTGACACTTGCTGTATCAACTTGTCTCTTTCTTTCTTCTTACGAGCTATAAAGCGCAGGTGCTCCTGTCGAGCATGCTCCTGTTCTGCCTTAGCTTTTTTGAACGCCTCCAAAGTCTCTGGATCTGCCACTAATAATATGTCGTGTACGTCCTTCCAGTATCTCTCATAGCTTTTCTTAATCTGAGTGAGCTTTAAGATCTCGCTCTGACTCAGGGGCTTGAAGGTACTAGACTTACGCTCTACTTCAAAATCTGTTAGGGCTTCTCCAAAGTCGCTAATCGTACCCATAAGTTGCTGGATACCCTGCCCAGACTCATTAGCTGTCTTTATCAGCCCATTCAGACTCGACAAGATGGCAGAAGCGGCTGCAACTGATTCTATCAGCATTATCGGCCTCTACGATTACCCATCTTTTTCTTTGTACCATTCATCATTGGCTTTTTTTTCTTCTTGCCATTCATTGCTTTTTTACCGTATCCCATACCGTATCCGGGCATAATCATCTCCTTGAGGCATTTAACATTTCCACCGTCTTCTAGCCTGCCTAATTCTAGAATTGGGGTCGTTCCTAGTTTCAGCGGAACTTCTTTTTAGTTGCCCTGCTGACCTAGCGCAATAAGATTTACGGCGTTTAGCCGCTTTACTCCCTGCTTTAACTTTACCTGTAACAGCAGTTTTGAGCTTACTACCGGGATTAGCGGCCCTGTACGCTTTTACGCCTTTCTCAGTCATGCCTGCGCCAGACTTAGTAGAGCGATAGTTTCCACCCTTGCCTGTAGTCTTGCGTATAGGCTTGGCCCGTCGTGTTGCCATAATTATGCTGCCTTTGATGCTGGCTTTTTAACCGGCTGTTTCTTAGCTTCAAGCTCTTTAATTTTAGACTCTAGTTCTTCAAACTTCTTGTTAACTTGGTCTACAATTTCCATTAGCTCTGTGCGTGTGACTACCATCAGTCTATCCTTGTCTCAGTTGGAGGGGTTGCTGGGGTTGCATGGGTTGCATGGGTTGCACAGGTTGATTTTTTAGATCAATCTCTTTCTCTTTCAAGAATGTCTGGGCAATCTTCATACGACGATCAAACTCTTTGTCGTCTTGGTCTCCTGCCTTCAGGTTAGCTGTGACTGCCTTAATCTGGTCAATCTGTAGCTCCTGTGGTGCAAGCTGTGTCTCTACGGCAATCTTTTGCGCTCTAGCGGAAGACTCTTGTGCTTGACCGTTGAGTGCCGCTGTCTGTGACTGCTGGAAGGCCATCTGTGCCTGTGCAACCTGTTGTTGCATCTGTTGCTGTTCTTCCGTAGGCTGTGACGCTTGCTCTGCCTGAGATAGCTTAGCCATCAGTTCTTCACGGTTAGACAGGTTCATGTTGTCAATAATTGACTGAATCAGCGTGTTGTACAGCGGAGACTCTGCTGGCATGGTTTGCAGTAGTTGCACAAGCTGTGTGACTTCGTACTCACGAGCAATGATGCCTAGTGTAGACGTAGTGTTAAACTTGTAGTCTTTGACAGGGTAGTTCTCTGGGTCAAACTGCATGTAACGACAAGCAGCCATCTTAACAAAAGGAATCAAGAAGGACTGCTGGAAGTTAATCAGAGTACGCTTGTGGCGCTTGATGATTGCACCAAGGGACATGCTGATACCAGCAGCCGTAGCGTCACCATTGATACTGCCGGGGATACCAGCGGAGTCAATAGCACCTGTAGACATCTGAACCATCTTCTGTAGTTCTGCTGCCTGTGCAAAGGTAATCTGACTGACTTGACCAAAGTTAAATGGATTCAGTACAGACTTAGGATCACCATTGGTCAAGATGATCTTACCGGGGCGTACCTCTGGTCTAGAGCCTCTAGGAAGCCGTGTAGCGTCCATAGCCATCATTGGATGGACAGTTAGGGCTAAGGCATCAATACGTGCTCTAAGCTCTGTATCAAGTGCTTTCTGGCTGTTGTAGCCTTTCTCGCACACACCACGGCCCCAGAACCTACCGGGAACCACATCCCAAGGGAAGGCAACTACAGGACGATCCTGCATCATGTAGGGGTTTGCCTCTGCCTTTAGCAGGATGCCTCCATTAGCCACAACCACAATAGCTTCGACGTAATAGCTTGCATCTTCGTCTTTCTCCGGTTCCTCTACTTCAATATCAGCAATGTCCTCATCATCGGCAAGCATTGCTTCCTTTTCACCAATCTCCAAGAGATAGCGAGGTACAAGACCGTAGTACTTAGTTAGGCGTACTTTGTCTTCGTCGTAGCTGGTAAGGTCTTGATCTGGCTCTAGGTCATAATCACTAGCCGCCTGACCTACGTACACGTCCCTATAGACACCTTCTTCCTGTAGCTGTTGTACCTTGTGTCGAGGCACAAACTCGTCCACAGCAACGCCTATGGCGTCCTGTATAGAGGTAGCCACAGGGTCAATTAGGAAGTTCTGAGGTAGTACAGGGCGCAGCTTGACTACTGTGCGGTCTGTGACGTTCACACCTACTGCCTGTAGCTGACCGTCCATGATGGGCTGTGTAGCAGGAGCCATCTCTTTGACTTCCTCCAGCACTACTTCAGCCACACCCATCCCAAATACTGCACTGTTGATGAGACATTCGCCTACTTGCTTGCGAATTTGTGTCTTTTCAAAGTCCTCGTGCAGTTTTTGCCGTAAATACACGACATCTTGCGACTCAGCATCGCCAAGTTCGTCCGTAATATCAAAATACTTGCCTCTACCAAAGGTGGCCTCCTCAATCTCAGCTACACTAGACTCTACAGCCTGCTGTAATGCAGGGGAAATGATACGTGAACGCTCACTTTTGCGCTCCATGTCCTCTGCTGCCCAGATTCCACGCCATAAACGGTAGAATTCTTCAAATCTTTCTGCGTAATTAGACTCATAGTGGTCTCGCCATGAGTCACACTTAGCCATTACCCAGTTTTCTAGGTGTTCGTCACTCGACAGAACGTCGTTGTCGCCATAATCCATACTGTTTACCCTTAACGTGAGCGTTTAGTCTTAGAAGCAATGCGCTTGGGCTGCTTACTGAACTGTTTACCGGCCTTTGTGTCTTTTCTTTTCTTTCTAGTGGTGGCTGCGTACTCTTGCGGAGACAAAGAAGCTATAGCAGAGGACGGTAGATAGCGTTCACCTGTGGCTCTTGGCCCTTGAGTGCTAGGTTTACCTGACTTTGTACGCCACTTTTGCTTAGTCCAGTTCTTTAAGGACTGCTGAGACTTCTTTAGCCCTCCTGAAGATTTACGCTTGGCCCCCTGCGCTCTGGCTCTAGTTCCTGCTCTTATAGCCATTATCTGGCTCTCTTTTGTGCAGTCTTGCTCAGTTCTTTAAAATGGAACAAACGCTGGCTTGTTTTTCCGTGGGACTTATGCGTATGCAAGTGTCCGTTTGGCATTTTGTGAGTGTTTCCTGTCCACTCCTTGCCTTCTCTGGTATAGTGGGGTACACCTCTCATCGGTATCCTCCTCCTTTGGCTTTGTATTGCTTTGCCAGCATCTGGGCTTTCCGCGCAGACCATTGTCCGGGGGAGCCACCTTTGCCACCTGCTTTGATTTTATTAAATAGGTTCTTACGCATGGTGGGCTTTGTGTAGTTTCCAGCCTCATTTACCCTCGACTTAGATTTACGTTTAGCACCCTGTGATCGTGCTCTAGTTCCTGCCCTTGTTGCCATGTTAATATCCTGTTACAACGTCCAAGACCTCAAGATCGTCTATCTCAAAGTCATAACTGTAGGCTACCTTAGCCAGTTGATCTGTGTACGCAAAGGCATCCACAAGGTCATCATGTGTCAATACATCAGGAAATTGGAACAGTTGATCTAAGAACTTACTGTTCCACTCTCCCCTGCCTAGAGTAATCTGACCGTTTTCAAATCTACCCTGCAAGGCCCACATGATTCTGTCTGTTTTCTTTTTGTTGCCGTGGGTTAGCTCCTCTACAACAAAGAATCTACCACGCTGCTTCATCAAGTCCATCAACGGTGACATCACAGCTTGCTTAGCGATACCACGCTCTATGCCTACACTGATGGGCCTGTAGTCTCGCACAGCCTCAAAGATCTTTCTAGCTGTCTCCGCTAAGTCCCATCTACCGTATATAATGTTCTCTAAGTGCCATCCGTTTTCGTTGACTTTTACAACGGCAATTGCTGACTCGTCTAGTCGAGAGTTTTTAGTTCTTTTCTTACTTACGTCCTCAAAGCCAGCTAAGTCAATGCTGATGTAGTAGTCACCTATCTCCGGTGTCTCACCGAACTTGACCCACTCCTCCTTAAACATCTCTGAGCCTCTGGCCTCAAAGGATGCCATAAACTCTTGTCTAAAGGCATAGGAGGACATAGACTTCTTAGCTAGGTCAATCTCATCTGGGTCTAGTAGCTCATTGTCGTAACTTGTAAAGTGCCATGCTGTATAGGACTCATCGTCCTCTAGCTCTGCGTACTTGTATAGGTCGTAAAAATGATTACGCCCCATAGGTGTACCAATAAACAATGCACCACCTTTCTGGTCAGCCAAGGCAGGTCTAAGGATTTGCTCAAAGACCTCTGGCTTCATGTCAGCGTACTCGTCCATCACTAGGAAGGCGAGAGACACACCACGCATAGTTTCAGGTCTATCGGCACCTTTGAGGCTTATGGTTGCACCATTGACCAGTTTAATCTGTAGGTTGTTTATGTGACTAGAGCTTACAATAGGGTGCGCCAGCT
>Ga0181406_1000501_pt1 | contig 14804 bp, 13 predicted proteins | sample 29SPOviralmetaG_FD_130135 | JGI IMG/M metagenome (GOLD analysis project Ga0181406, IMG submission 130135) | Marine viral communities from the oligotrophic San Pedro Time Series (SPOT) site, San Pedro Channel, CA, USA - 29 SPOT_SRF_2011-12-20 | ecosystem: Environmental > Aquatic > Marine > Strait... | reverse complement strand
AGGGATTTGTTCGTAATCACATAGATTTTGCCCCACTTGTCGCATTTTTGGTTTCCCATTAAATTATCTATGTAATATTTGTTTAAATACTTTATAGATTAAAAATAGGTAATAAAAGGGATTTAAAGATAAAACCCATAGATATTAATATATACTAATGGACATCATCAGACAGAACATTATTGCCTTTGGCAACGCAAGAAATAAACCCTATGCCCAATCGTCTCTTAATACTTACTTGAGAAATATTAATAAATTACATACTGCCGTTGCGGGAGATGTTGTGATGAAGGATATGAACTGGGTAAAGGATATTAGTGAAGTTGATAAGGCAGTTTCACAATTTAAACCAACCACTCAGAGAAATTACTATAACAGTGTTGTCATTGGATTAATGGCAAGTGAGAAGGAGTTTCATATTGCCCCTGAAATCAGAAAGGTATATGAAGGCAAGAGGGATTTACTGAATGCCCAGTATGACCAGAACAAAGGCAAACCAACTGCCAATCAGGCAGTAGTGATGGCAAAAGTGAAAAAGCAAGATATACTTGATATGATTGATGGGACAGAAGAAAAGGTAAAGGGAAATAGGATGGACACAATTGCCCGTATGATGTTCTTAATTCATACAGAAATGCCTTTCAGAAATGAACTGGCACAAATCCGTGTATTAAGAGAAGCACAATATGAAAAGACTGCTGATAAGAAAGAGAATTACCTTCTCATCAGGTCAGCGGGTAAAGGTAGTGAGATGAAGTTTATTATGAATAACGGCAAAACAACTGCCAAATATGGACCCAGGACTATTCACTGCTCTCCTGAACTTGTCAAGAAGATTACTGCTTTCCTGAAATCAATTGACCTATGGAAGAGGAAATATGTAGAACCAACTTACCTGTTCTCTTGGGCAACAGGCAAACCATTATCCCGTAATGATGTCTCGCATCTGCTTGCTAAGTTCTCATCAAGGTTCATCGGTCATCCTGTCTCAACTACACTTATGGCAAAACTCTTTAACAATATCCCAGATGATATTAATAAAGCAACCCCAGAGGAAATCCAGGCAGTTCAGGACAAGGCACTCGCAAGGGGTCATTCTGTTAAAGTTAAGGCAACCATTTACAATCCTACGGGATAAAATTATTTAAAAGAATAACACATAAATAATAATATAAATAATACTATAAATGGACAATAAGAAACTAATTCTCGGAAGTGCTGTTAAAATTACTGGGGGCAAATATAAGCGATTTGAGACAGGGGTATTAAAGACCCTGAAACCTACTTACTGTGATGTTGAGTTTGATATTGATGGAACTAAGAGTTGCCACAAGGTCAAGATTGATTATATCTTCCCAATTGATGATATGGTAATTGATATGCCTGATGCTGCTGACCTTCAGGATGTTCAGCAAGACCCAGATGATTTTATTAAGGATAATCCTGAACTAATGAAAGTAGAAGATATGGAACCGGAACCTGAAATTGAGGAGGAAGATGATTTGCCCCTACATCCTGATGATGAAGAGTTTGATAATCTGGAAGACCAGATTGAGCAACTTGAGAAAAAGGCAGTTCATTGGATGGATGAAAGTGCCGTCTTTGAGGCGGAGCGAGACCAAGCAGACAAGAAGGTAATGGAACAAGATGAAGAGATTGAGCAACTCAAGAATAGAGTAATTGCTCTAACGGGTCGCAATCAATATCTTGAGGGTATTTGTAGGAAACTACTTCTACCATAAGTAATGATATGCCCAGTAATTTGCTGTATTCTTATCTTTGACTGCTAAACTGCCGTCTTTCCTTTTTATTTTTGATGCTCTGGCACGATATGACTTCCGCTTCTCGGCAGATGCTGTGCCTGAACGCCAATCTTGTGCCCCCTTCTGACCGAAGTGAATTAATTTCGGATTGCCTGATGGGGACTTAACATATACCATATACTTCTTGCCTGCCTTCGTAGATGGTTTTGGTTTGTAAAGTGTTTTAGCACTTTGTGCGTTGCTTCGCTTAACCTCCCCTTTTGCCTGCTTTGCCTTTTTTGCCATTTATTGTCTTAATAGATTTTTTTTTGGATTTATGTTTTTGCCATAAATCTTTGTCAGCAGTTGATTGAGTTTTGCCCCCCATAACAAAACTGTAAATCCTTGCCTGACCCCATTGGGTGGCAGACATCTTTGCCCCTGCTCCACCTGTTACCCCTTTGGTATTTCTGACTGAACCTGGGTTAGTTTTTCTTGCCCCTCTGCCCCTTGACATTACCTGAGATAGAATTGATGTGCTTACCCCTGTAAGTCTTGATATCTCTGCCATAGAATGTGGAGCATCTGCTTTAAATCCATATTTCTTGTTAAACTTGTTTTTATTCGTTAATACCATTTTATTTAAAATATATATATTAATATTAAAATATAAATTATGGTAAATATGACAACCACTTCTTCTACCATTGAGATTGAGAAAATGAGCATTGACCAGTTCGCTGGGTCAGTAGTATTAATACTGGGGGCAGTTGGTTCCCTTTTACTGGTAATATGGCAAAGTAGATGTGCCATTCATTGCCGTTTAGGTTGTTCTGATAAGTGTTATGTGTGCGACTGTAAAAGAGACCCGCCACCACCCGAAGAAGATAAAGAAGATGATGAACCTGAGGGAGATGTGGGTAAAGCAAATACTGCCAAGAGGGTAATTAAAATACCCCCTGAGGATAGATTAGTGCCAGAGGAGATTAGAAGAGGCACATATCCTGAGCGTGATAGTGCTGATAGTATGGCATCAGTAAATGAAGATGAGGGTGGAGGGAGCGTAGCACTTTTACCGACAAATCCATCGCAACCATAATTAATTTTATTTTCTAAAAATCCTAAAAATCCCTCTCCTCCCTCCACTCACTTTACTCACTTTTTTCCGAACTCTCGGAACCCCCCCGAGATTTTGCCCCTTACCTATTACATCCGTCTTCTGCCCCTGTTTAGCAAGGGTAGAATTAGTTAGTCCATAAAAAAAAATAGATAAAAAAGCATTTAAAAACAAAACACATAGATATAATAAGAATGAATAAAATGATGATGGGACAGTTCATAGAGCAACTTGAGGCAGGCAACCCTTGCCCCTGTTATCGTCGCATTATAGTTAGAGAGCAAGAAATGACCCGAGCGAATGGCGCGAAGTATCTGAAGAAAGTGCCCCGCTGGGAGAAGAATGATATGACCCCTGCTGAAATCGCAATGTGCCGAGGGTATGATGTCAAGAACCAGAACCCTGACCAGCAATTCACAGACTATTCCCTGTCTCTGAAACATATGCCTGGCATCTGGGTAATTGATATTGATACTAAGGCAGATGAAGTGCTTGAGAAACCATTACCTCAAATGCTGATTGATGCTGGGTGCTACTCTACGGAGACCAACAAGGGATACCACTTCTACATCAAGTGCCCCGATGCTCCAACAGATTTCAGCAATGAGATAGAGGTGTTTAATGACTTTAAGGGAGATTTCCTCGGCAGAGACTTGGGTTGTAATGTCTGGGAGAAGAAGACCCGTGAGTTAGATGGCAACCACCTCTATGAGATTGCTTGGGACGACCTCAAGCAACATATCAATCTTGACAAACTCAATGAGGAGAGCAAGGCAGAGAAGAAGAAACGCCTGCGTGAGGAGAAACGCCTGGCACTCATTGAGAAGAAGAAGGCAGATGCTGCCCCTGACCCTGAAGGCACGAACGAACCTTTCAGCGATGGGCAGATTGACAGTTATTTATCCCGCATCAACAATTCCGAGGGGCAATCAAAGCACTACGATGATTGGTTTAAGGTAGGGGCAATTCTGTTTAACATCTACGATGGCAAAGTCAAGGGGCAAATGAAGTTCCAAGACTGGTCGTCCAAGTCTCCCAAGTTTGATGAAGACCAGAATGAGAAGACTTGGGAGGATTACAAGTCTAATCATCCTGACCCTCTCGGATGGAAGACGCTTCGCTGGATGGCAAATAAAGACAATCCAACCAATATCTATCAATCTGCCTTTAACGACAAATCGGCAGATGGATTTGAGGCACAGAAGGATGAAGTTGCCCTCCTGATGAATGAGAGGATTATGTGGAACCGCTCAACCAAGGAAATCATCCAAGTTTATGATGACATCAGCAAGACCGAGGAGGGACGCTGGGGGTCATATAACTCTACCCAGATGAGGGAAGAGATGGAGAAATATTCCTTTGTTGCTGAAGGGGCAAATGGCAAACCTCGTGAGTTTAACCCATTCACACTCTGGCAGAAGTCGCAGAAGCGAAAGGAGGTCAGGTGTATTGAGTTTGACCCATCCAACCCTGACAACCCGCATATCTTTAACTTGTGGCAGGGATATAATATCACAGCAGAAGATGCCGCTGTTTGCGATATTGAGGATGCCAGACCGCTCATTGACCATATCTACAATATTTGGTGTAATTGTAATGAAGAGCACTTTGATTACATCATCAATTGGTTTGCTCACACACTCCAAAGACCCTGGCACAAGATGGGGGTGTTGCTTGCCCTTCAGTCCGAAGAAGGGGCAGGTAAGGGTGTTGTGATGGAAACAATTGCCAAGATTATGGGAGGGGCACATTTCACAGCAACTGCCAATGCCAACTCCATTATGGGAGACTTTAACGGAGGACTTGAGGCGAAAGTCCTGGTTGATTTGGATGAGGCAGTTTGGGGAGGCGATATCAGTAAGATGGGTAAGATGAAGAACCTGATTTCTGAGCAATCCCAAGAGGTCAATAAGAAGCACAAGGAGGCATATAAAATCAAGAATACTACGAACTTTATGATTACCACCAACAATGACCTCTTTGCTGGCGTTGAGAAAGGGGCAAGGCGATATGCCTGTTTCCGACTTGATGACCGATATGCTGGAGTTGCGACCCAGGCAACAAATGCCTATTTTAAGTCCCTGCGTGGAGGGTCTAAGGATAGTTGCCCCTCCGATGCGGTGTGTGGTGGATTTGCCAAGTTTCTTTATTCCCGTGATTTATCCTCCTGGCACTGTCGTGAATTGCCCCGCACTGCTCTTCTCCAAGACCAGATTGAGCGTGGATTTAACAACACGATTAGATGGTGGAAGGATATGCTTGTTGATGGCAGATTTAATCTGCCAGACTACGAGATGGCATATAAGAACTGTATTGGATGGGATGGACCAGTCAAGAAGACTGAGTATCAACCAGAAATGGAATGGTATGGGTTCATCAAGGATGGCATCAATGGCAGAAAGACTACTGAGAAGTATAAGGAGATTGTCGGTCCAATGAAGTTCTGGCAGAAGAAGGACTTTAATGGGTCAATTAATCCCCACGAAGGCGAGACCAAGAAGCAATATCTTAAGAGGGTATATCAAGACCCAAGCAAGTGCTCAGTCTTCCATCGGTTTGATATGGTCCAGAAGGACGGCGGCACAGTTAGCGACCCTCTGCCCAGGGAGTATATTGTCCAGTGGGAGGGCAAAGATATCCTTGAGAGGAGGACGAAACTGAAAGTAATTTATGAGGGGTATTATCCAAAGTATCTCTATAAGATTTACTCTGATGCTGTCAAGGCAGGACGATGCGGGCACTCCAAGAACCCTGAGACCTATAACGCCTGGTGTCAGAAGATGAGGAAGTGTGCCACTGTCAATCAGAAGAGGCACGGGTCAGGCAAGAACCAAGACATCACTTGGGAAGTATTGCCCCTGTCCTCTGCTCGTCAGACCTTTAATGAGACCCAGCAATGGAACTACTGCTGGAATGAGGCAGAAGAAGTTGCTGCCAAGAATGGAGGGGTAATTGTTGAGTATAATGAAGATGCTGACAAATGCCTAATTGGAGATAGTGATGAAGAACCAGAAGAGGAATAGATAGATACGGATGTTAGTTAGATTATATACATTATGCTTTGCCCTGTCTTATAAAATTATTTTTTGCCAGATTTTCCTTTTCTTTGCTTTGCTGTGCCAGGCACTTTATATCCCTCAAACACTTGCTGGGGTCTTACCTTTTTATCGTCCTCAACTGCCTTTTCTACTTTAAATTGGCACTTGGGGTCAGGGTCAATTTTATTAGGGTCTTTCTTCATTGCCGTCTGAGGTTTCGCTCTCTTTTTTTTTGCCATTTATATTAAGTGAATATTTTATTGCCTGGATTAAAATATTTGATATAATATAAAATGAGTTTAGTGATATTAAGCAACCGAGACCAAAACTATGAGTTTGCTGATACTGAGGGGAGGGAGATTAATATGAAGGGCAGGGGCACTTCATCTGCCTCCACATTTAGCAATCATTTCAGCAATGTCTTCACAATTCCCAGGGATGCCGAAGTGGCAGTCCAGTCGGTAAAGATTAATAGAAATAATACCCTTAGACTAACACAACCTAAATACTTGTCTTTCTTTATGGGCAAGCAATTAACGGCGGGCACATCCTATCGGGATAGTTGTAATTTACCAGTGGTAGTTAAAGTGCCCCCTGGCAAATATGGGGTGATAGAATTAGGACGGAAAATCAATGAGGCATTGATGACCCGTGGATTTGACTGCCACCCAGATTACAGGGGCAATTGTATTGTGGAACCTCATTTCGGTCTTTTAACCCACGAATGGGAGGGATGGAAGTTTTCTATGAATACCAGCGGAGACCAAATCACAACGAATACTGCTGACACACTGCTTAGATGGGTAGTTGCTTCACCTGAGACTTTACCCTCTGATTTCGTTATTACTAATGCTGGTGCTGGACAAGGGGCAAGGGTTAAAAAAGATACTGCTGATGACGGGGCAGATACTTATATCATTGGAGCAGGGGCAGTTGGAGCAACTACTGATTTGCCCCTATCTCTGGTTAATGGAGAGTTTGAGTTCTCCCCCTTCGGTTTCTCTATGACTACTGCTTGGGAATGTGGATTAGTCCGAGCAGTTGATGGAGATAATCCTGCCCCTCCTTGGTGCGACTTTACTGGCACAGCAATGACCGAAGGGTCATCAAGAGTATCAGGTTTTTATGATTTTAAACTGACCTGGGCGGCAGATGCTACGGGGCAATTTCGGTTATTTATAGAGCAGGCAATTGTTGATGAGGGAGGGGCAATTCGTGATAAAAATGGCACAACAAATACTGGTGAGTTCAGAATGACAGAAACTGCCTATTTTGGGCAGAATAATAAATCAGGGGTAAATGTTAAATTATCTCAATCCAATTGCCAACACTCTCTTCACACCAATTCAGCAACTACTAAATACAATAAGTTTAAGTTCGTTGCCAAGGGAGAATTGCTGGAACTATATGCCTTCGGGTCAAATAAAAATACCCCTGCTGGTGCTTGGGAAGTAGTCATATCATCTGCCAATTATAAGACCCTGTCAAATCCTGAAGCAGGGGCAAGAAACTACGCCTCGGGTCTGGCAGTTAAAGTGCCGACAGCATTTAAACCTATTAATAATAACTGCTTTAATCTTTACCCAAAGATTGGATTAGTGGTAGAAGATAGTTATATTGACATTCTCAAATGGGGTGGTCGTGCGGGTTCAGGAATATTCCCGTCAGATGTTTCACCTGGCACAAGTCTCTGGGCAAGGTCTTGGGACGACAAGGATGATGATGCTGCCCCTAACAAATCAAGTATTCCCTATGGAGAGATATATGATATTCGCAGGTCAATGGAGATTGATAATGGACTATTAATGAATGGTATATTTGATACGGCAGTTTATGACCCAGTAGCATTAAAGAACGGAGAGGCACCAGGGTATCAATTAGGCATTCTGCCACAATCGCATACTGATAGTGGATATGATAAATTGGATGATTATGTCTATGCTTCGGTTAAAGGCAATAGTGCTGAAATGCTGGGATTTCCCAATCAGACGGCAGTTCTTCAGACTGAGCAAGGGGCAAGTTTCAGGCAGAATGGAACCACGGCGACCACTCCACCATCTGCGAACTGGGTAGTCCATTCATCAGCAAAACCAACGCTCTCATCTCACACTTGTTTTATTAGATGTCCAACATTGACCCATCAATCTCTTAATATGGCAAAAGAACTACCCTCAAAGATATTATACCATATACCCAGGTTCAGCAATTCAGGCAAGGAGTTTGGTAATTTATTTTATGAACCTCACGAGAAAACCTACCTTAAACTGATGAACACCGAGGAACTGAAACTAAATGAAATGCGGGTTGATATTGTGAATACTGATGAAACGCTATGTGAAGATTTAGCGGGTCAGACAACGATATGCCTTCATTTCAGGAAAAGTAGAATGTAAGTATTGATTTATCAATCAACCTTAGGGTAGATAGAAAAAATAGAGAATTATAGGTTCTATATTTTTCTATAAGTTCTATTATAAAATGAGCGACGCTGAGATTGATGTTGATATGCCCGAACAGCACCACGAAGTGCCCGGAGGGAACCCTGCCCCTAACGAACAACCAGAAGACCCATTCCCCCCTTCGGAAGGGGTAGATGAAGACCCAGAAGAAGATGAACCAGATGAAGTGGTTGAGATGAAGATTAAAGAAATTGTCCCTGATGCTGAGGTATTTAATGATGCCGAGGCACAAGCACCACCAAAGAAGGCACGAGCAAAACGCCCTATCAGTGATAAGCAAAGAGCACATCTTGCTAAAATCAGGGTCAAAGCAGCAGAAGCAAAGAAAGCAAAATCAAAAGCAAAACCTAAATCTGCCAAGAAAGTATATGAAGAGAAAGTAGAAGATGAACACGAAGAGGTAGATGAATTGCCCTTAGGTTCTGCCAAGGCAGGACCAGAGAAGATAGGGTCTATTAATCTTACCCCTGCTGAACTAAGGCAATTACAATATGAGGCAATCTATGGATATGATACCCATAGGAAGGCAGAGAAGGCAGAAAGAAAGAAGAAGGAAGCACTGGAAGCACACGAGAAAAAGACCTATCAGGCAATCAGTAGGGCAGTTAATAGACCCGTTGATGATGATGGTTGGGGAGTTTGTTTTCAGTGAGTAGAGGGAGTGGAGGGATATGAGGCAAAAATGGAACTTTGACAGATTTGTATTTGTTTTTTTCTACAGAAAACTTCTAAAAATAGGTCTGATTGCTCTACTCCCTCTCCCCATTTTTCTTATTATCTATAAAGCAATTAATCTACTTTTTTCTATTTTGTTTATTTATCTATTTATACATATAAATGAGCAAAGACGCAACGGGAGATGAACAACAATTCCAAGAGGCATTCCCTCAAATCCTTAAAGTCCAAGACCCACCAGCGGAGAAGATTAAACCACTTCATCCGCATTTACCCCAACCACCTGCTTTACTGCTAATGATTTCCCCTATCCGCACTGGCAAATCTACCATTATTTCTAACCTGCTATTAAACTCCCATTTTTATGGTCAGGACTATTTTGATGAAGTAATGTGTATTTCCCCGACAATCTACAATGACAAAACATCCCGCTTTCTCAAGAAGGCATTTGATTGCTATGATGGATATGATGATGCGATTATTACTGACTTAATCAATAAGCAAGAGGCATATGCTGACAATGACAATTTAGAAGAGAGACCTGAGGTCGCCGTGGTTCTGGATGATATCCTGGGCACAATTAGGCGTGAAGCAAATGTAAATCATTTGGCATCAAGATTTAGGCATTATGGCATCAGATTACTATTAATGTCAAGTCAAAATTACCGCTCTGTCTCACCTGTCATTCGCTCTAATGCCACTAATATGATTATTGGTAGTCCATTTCCCAACACCAAGGAACTTGGCAAGATAGCAGAAGAGATAGGAGACCAATTCGGAGGGGCAGATAATTTCCTTAAAATATATTACCTGGCAACTCCTGAGAAATATGACTTTCTATATTTAGATTTACAATCCAATCCTCCCTTAGCATATCACAACTTTGAGAAGGTCATTGCCCACGGGGGGCAACATCGTGAAGAAGGGGCAGAAGCACCAGTAGGGGCACTTGCTAACCCAGAAGTGCCTAAGAAGGATATGGTCAGAGAAGCAAACAAAGAAGCGAAGAAAATGAAACCTAAAAAAAAATAAAAGGTAGAGTATAAAATGAGTGATTTTGGGCAGAGTTCAGCGATAGAGCAAACCAATAACCTTATCTCGCAAGGGATGGACAATGCCAGAGCGACGAGAGAGCATAATAATAATGTCCTTGACACCTACAATGCCAAGATAAAGGCAATTAATAATAAAAAAGATATGGTAGGTATTTCATCAAAGACAGAAGATACTGGAGAGACTGGATTGTCAAGCATTCAGACATTAGCAGCAACTGGTAAAGAAGCAAAAGCAGCGTGGGGAATGGGTGTGGGCAATTATCTCAAATCTCAACCCCAAGCAACTGCTGAAAATCTGAAAGGGGCATTTGGTGCTGCCAAGTCTGCCTTCGGGGTAGGAACTGCCCCTGTAAAAACGGCAAAGTATATACCCGTAGGGCAAAGAACGATGGGAGGGGCACGCTCAACCGCTGAGGCAGGTGAGGAGATGGGTGTTCTTCCTGGGGTATTTAAGAAGACCTTAGGGGCAATAACTGATTTACCTGATAAGCAAGTTGCTGGGATTGCGAAGGGATTAGGGGCATTTACGGGAATAGCAGGGGCAGGATTAACAGGGATAGAAGATATTGCCTCAGGGTCATTAGGCGGGTCAGATGGTAAAGATGCCACTGGACTACAGAAATCTGCTAATGTATCATCCCTTGTTGCTGGCGGGTTAGATGCGATGGCACTTGCTGTGCCCATCCTTGCCCCTGTTGCTGGTGTTGCTGATATTGTGTCAGGGGCAATGGGAATTGCTGGAGATGTGAGTGGGACAAAGAAGGCAAAATCTGACGCAGGGGCAACTAAAGACCAGAATACTGAGAGCGGGGCAGGAGATATAGTCTCGGCGGGTTCTTCGGGTCAAATTGCTTCCCAATCTACTCAACAGAGAACTTACTAAGCGAAGCAACAAGGTAAAAAAATCAAAATAAAGTAAAGGTAATTAAAATAATTTATATATTATAAAATGAGTTTCTGGAGTGTAGATGACAAAATACCAGTGAGGCAAACGAATGTGTCAGTTTTTGCTGAACACGGATTAGAATATAAGTCCAGTCAAAAGATTAACTTTCATATTCCGCCGACAATCCAATACTTCCAACCGAAGGAGTGCTATTTAGAGTTTGATGTCCAATTGCTTTGCCAGAATGGCATTGCTGGTCAGACACCTTGCCGATTGTCCCTTGATGCGGAGACAGGGGCACAATCTCTAATCAGGGATATTCGTATCCATTCTGGCGGAGCAGGGGCAGTTCTTTTGGAGGAAATCCAGAATTACAATACCCTGGTCGCCCTGAAATACGATTATGAAAGCAATGATGTATTAAGAAATAAGCGTGCTCTCACTGAGGGGGCAATTACTTATGACCCAGACAATCGTGCCACAAACGGGGCAACCAAGAGTGATTTAAATAACCATAAATCTCAACCATATACCTGCCTATTCAGAGATGCCGAGGGACAACCGATTGCTGCCCCTGACCGCACCAACACCACTTGGGAGAGTGCTACTGATAGTAATTTTAACAAGGTCAAATGTCTATTGCCCCTTCACACGGGCATCTTTGGTAATTCTAAGGTATTCCCTGCTTTACTGACTGAAGGATTAAGAATTGAGATTATCTTGGAAAGTGCTGGCAGGGTTCTTCGTATCCCTGATACTATTAACCCTGCTCGCAGGGGGCAGTTAGGTCTTCGTTTCCATTCTAAGGATGGCAAGGATGCCTCCCTAAATGCGGCGGCAGGTAATATTGCCCCTACTAATGAGATTAGTAGTTTCTATATTGCCAGAAATAACAACATCACATCAGTAGATAATGTGCCCCTTGTTCCAGGGCAGAAGATTGCCTTTTGTAAGTGTGCTGGCGGTTCAGATGCTGCCACTGAAAGTGAATGGTTTGACAAACCCGATGATGATTGGTTTGCTTCCTGGAACCACACGGCAATTGTTGATAAGATAGAATTAATAGCAGGGGACGGTAATGCTGCCACAGCAGGGGGCAAATACGGTCTGATAAAGATTACCCTTAAAGCAATCTGGAATGTGGGTGGTGGTCAGGCGGGAATTACTCTGGCAGCGGGACCGACTATCAGCAATGAAGACGGTTGGATGATTGTTGATGCTTCAGTTCGTAATAATGTATATAATACCCAAGTTGCCGCAGGAGACTTTAAGGGAGATTATAAACTCTCCAATGTCCAGATGGTAATTCGTCAGATTGATATGCCTTCGGGATATACTGGCAAATTAATGGGTATGATGAAAGGAGGGGGCACAATGAATTATGATTTCCTCTCTAATACAAATTACAAATACTCCCAACTGGCGGGCGACCGAGTGGCAAACATTCGCTTGCCCCTGTCTCAATCCAGGGCAAAATCCATTTTATCAATTCCGACCGACGCATCAGTTTATACCAATTCCACTATGATTACTGGTATGAAGACTGACCTGGCATTAAAGTTCCCAGGGACGGCAAATAGTTCAGTCTATCCTTTTGCTGATATGCCTGACCTGGGCACATATGTAGAAGATATAGATAGTGAAGATACATTTAATCTCTCTGTCCGCACAGGTCTAACTGGTCTATGGGATGAACTGACAGATTACCAGTGGTTTTATGATGGCAAATTAAATCCCTCTCGCAAAGTAGAAACTGCCGTTATTTCTGGCAGAAAGGGTATTTCTCAGCAACCGCTGATTGAGTTAGAAAAGGCACTTGCTATGGCAAATATAGAACCGCTATCCTTCCGCAAGTTTAGGTCTAATTGCTGTATTGGTAGGGCACTTGCTTTACAGGACGGGGTATATGATTGCCGTGGCAGGGACTTTAATTTACAGGTAAATTATCAATCCCTAAGAACTCCCATCAAGAATAAATTATGGATGAACTTTGTTGCCCATTTAAGACGCATAGAGGTTAAGGGAGACCAGATTTCGCTTCAGGTATAACCGAAGGATGCTGTGCTAAATGAGAAGAGGGAGGAGAGGAGAAACAGTCATATCAGTTGGTTCGTGGCATTTACAAACTTATCTTGGAACTTTAACTTTTCTCTTAGTATCCCTCCACCCCCTCTACCCACTTTTAGTCTTGACAGCAAATAAAATAAGCAAATAAACTACCATTCTTTTTAATTAATTCATATAGTATAAATATGAGTTCATCAGCAGGAAATGTCAATCTTCACATCACGCCCAGCAATGTTTTAAGTTCTGGTAAAATATCATTTAAATCTGGTAATCCAGTAATCCAGTTTATCGTGGGAGAGCAAGACCGTCTCCTCTTAGGCAATAGTATTCGTCTCGTTGGCAAGTTAAACTTCTGGACAGATGATAATAACACAACTGCCCCTACGGCAGCAGATAGTCTTGCCTGGGATGGCAGGATTGGAATGTATAATGTAATTGACCAACTGGTCATCAAAAGTCAGGCAACTCATCAGGTCATAGAGCATATAAAGAATTATAACAGAATGATGGCAAGTTATATCCCGACCACAACATCACTTGAGGATGGGTTATCTCATCTCTCTCAGAGTGCGTTAATTACCCCTGCTTATGAAGCAAGCAAACATTCTATCGTAGATAAACCAGGGTCAAAGGTCTCTCCCAATTCCTTTGCCGTTCATCTGCCTTGTGGTCTATTTAATGGCACTCAGGGTATTCCGCTATCTGGCAATGGTGGAGTTGGTGGTCTATTAATTGAGATACACCTTGCCCCTGATAACAATGTTTTATTTGACCGCACGGGCAATGCTCAGACTTCCAATCTTGACCGCTCATCCTATGAGTTAAGTGATGTTTATTTAGCAGCAGAGGCAGTAGAAGATGTTAGACCTCCTGGTCAAACATCTACCTTTGAGTATAATAGTATTTCTTCATATTTCACATCTATTAATTCTACAAACGCAATTATTAATTTTAATCTGGGTCTTTCTCGGGTTCTTGGGATATTTATGAACTTTATTCCTTCACATATGATTAATGATTTTAACTACAACGGGATGGCAACAATGCCCATCCAGAATGACAATACTGCCAAGGCAGATATTAAGCAGGTAGTATTTACCCGAGGCGGTCAGAAATACCCGTATATGTTTAACCTTGATTTAGAGCAGAAGGATGAACCCCAGCAGGAGTTGCTTGACCCTCAGTTTATTCGTGGGGGTATTGACGCTATCAAGGGATTTATGAAGACCAAGCGAATGATTAATTCTACTTCTAATACTCGTCTCAAAAATCGCACTGCTCAGGCATTCGTTTCTGGCGGGGGCAATTCTGTAAATGGTGCGGCGGGGCAAGCACCGCTCAGCACTAATAACGCCAATAAGGACGGAGGCGATTGCTTTACTATGGGAGTAGGATTTGACCAGATTTCCAATCAGGGCATATCATTTGCCACTGAGAACTTCGGCACATCTATTAATCTCGGTCTTGTCTCTAATCTGCCTCACGGGGTATATATGTTCTGCCACGCCAAGAATACCCTGGTCTTTGGTCCAGGGGGTGTTCAGGTGCTCAACTGAGCACCACAAGAACTCCCCTAAGGGAGTTGTCCAAGTCCTAAATTAAATTACAATTTATTAAGTTCTTTTTTTATTAATTCATATACTATAAATATGAGTGTTCAGTCTTCCCAAATCCCAGACCTTTTAAAGATTGGCAGTATTCCAGTAAATACTGCCCAAGATGTAGAAACTGCCGTTTTAGAACCAGTAGTTCATAGTGATGCTTT
>Ga0181406_1000492_pt1 | contig 14910 bp, 30 predicted proteins | sample 29SPOviralmetaG_FD_130135 | JGI IMG/M metagenome (GOLD analysis project Ga0181406, IMG submission 130135) | Marine viral communities from the oligotrophic San Pedro Time Series (SPOT) site, San Pedro Channel, CA, USA - 29 SPOT_SRF_2011-12-20 | ecosystem: Environmental > Aquatic > Marine > Strait... | reverse complement strand
GTAACAATAGTAGGGTGGAATTTGAAAGGAAAACAAAAATGGTGGTATGGTTTTGGTTGGATACGAAAAAAAGAACTAAAAGGATTTAAACAATATAGATTATCATATTAAATATGAATGATCCACTTATAGGTACACGCGAAAATAATTATAAATTTTTTTACTGTGTAGGTATATCAGGTATATCTAGTCTATTAATACTATTAATAATCACAGGTTATACTGCTTACATATCTACCGATATAGGAAGACTGATGAGAGATATGTCAGAAGTAATTGAAGATGTTAGAATAATTCTTCCTACTGTAGAAGAATCTTTTAGAATGTTACACAGAATGTGTGTACATGAAAATTTTACTAAAAGTTATGGTAATGTTTGTTATGAAGAAATAAAATAAATTATATTCTTTTAATCTTTTCTCTATGTTTCATGTGTTCTATGTCACAATCTCCAGTAGTTGGATATTTTTTCTTCCCATACTTTTTTTGTAACAATAACCATTCGAATACTCCTCCGCTATAAATGTACACAGTTTCTAAATGTCCTAATTTTTTCTCTGCAAACTTATGACTAGTGTTACAACTATAATTAGCACAATACACTACGGGGATATGTTCTACTGACATGTTTTTAATAACTTTCCTCATGTCAGAATAAGGTATCGTCCCAGGAATTACACAAGAATGATATTGTTTTTTAAGACCATTGAATAATAAAACTCTACCTGTTCCTATCAATTTTATAAAATCAGTTACACCTATTTCTTTAATTTCCATTATAAATATTATTAATAAAATAATAATGTTTTATAAACGTAAGAAAAAGATGTCCAGTTTTCTTAGAAGACTTAGAAAAAATCCAGATAAGAAACTTAATGTCTTATTAGAAGAAGATTATGCAGCCATAGATTTTTTTAAAGAAAAAGGTTTTAATATTAATTATGTTACTCTGTCTTTTTTTAGAGTTTGTAAAACAAATAGACAAATAATAAAATTAAACAGATATACAATGAATTATTTAAAACATTGTTATGAATTTTCTGATGAAGAATCAGATAGTAAAGAAAATTTTTATTTAGTACAAATTCTAATAGAATTTCTTACTAAACAATATAAAGGAATAGTTAACCCTACTGAAGAAAATATAATGAAATTACAATCTTTATGGCCAAAATGGGATAAAGAATGTTCTTCTATATATAAATTTTGCACAGATAAAAAAACTGTTAAGTCTCACTTAAAAGTTATAGAAAGTATAATAGATGAAAAGAACATAGCAGAGATCAATTTAGAATGTATGAAGATGGAACTTGACATCCTTAAAACAAAAGCAAATATTAAAAAAAGTTCTTTTGTTAATCTTCTAAACCAAAATAGAAGTCTTATAGACGAAAATCAGAGATTAAAGAATAAATATGAAAAAGAAAATAAGGAGAGATGTCCTATATGTTTAGAAGACATAGACAATTTTGTAGTTACTACTGTTTGTAATCATAAATTTTGTAATGATTGTTTTATACCATGGGTTGAAAAAGAAGATACGTGTCCAGTATGTAGATATAACTTAATAAGTCCAGTTGAAAGTAATGGGTTATTAACTAGAGAAGAAGGACTAGGGTAAGCAGGATGTAGGATGTAGGATATAGGACATAGGACATAGGACGTAGGACGTAGGACGTAGGATTTTCAAATTTCTAATAGCTAGGATTTTGATATATAAACAGACGTATAAATCGTATGGTTAAATATTATATTCAAAAAATAGTTAATGTCAGAAAAGTTAAAAAGAAAAGAGAGTATCAAGTAAAATGGAAAAACTATGCAAACAAATACAATACTTGGGAACCTATGCACCGTTTGATCGAGGACGGACAGGAAAGGTTCATTCACGAATATGAAAAACAAATGAAAATCAAAAAGAAGGAAATTAAACCTTCAAGTGTAAAAAAAAGAGCTATACCAAAAAGAGTAAGGAAAGCAGTATGGGAAAAGTATGCAGGTAAAGTATGGCAAACAAAATGTAATGTATCATGGTGTAACAACCAATTAGTGTCTTTAGGTTCTTGGCATGTAGGTCACAATATCTCCGAAGCAAAAGGTGGAGAATTTTCCATTGACAATTTTAGACCAATTTGTCAACAATGTAATACCAGTATGGGTACTACAAGCATTGATGAATTTTCTAGAACCTATTCATCTTCAAAAGACTTCTATGACCAAAAATTTTTTCCAAATATGAAGCGCAAATATCAGGTGGTTGATGGTAAATGTACATGTAAAGGATTTCAATACCGAGGTCATTGCCGACATATGAAGTAATTTTTTTCAAATTTTTTATATATAAGAAATTTGAATAAGATTTAGATAATATGATTAGTGGTATAATTTCTTTGATTGATAAAATATCAACTTTATTAGTTAATGATTTCACATTAAAAGCAACATCTCCTCTTAATTTTTTTGAAAGATTTTATCTAAATTTATTAACAGAACAATTAGAATGGTATATAATAAATAAACCTAGGGAATTCTTAGAATGTGTTGAATGGAGGTACAAAAATAAATTAAATACAAAAGCAATTAAAATATTACATTTATTATTATCAAAAAAAAATATAACTTATCATGATTCTTGGATTTTTTATAGTAGATATCTATAATTTATTTGTACGTATCATGGCTACAACGAAACAAACTTACGAAATTATCAAAGTATTATCTGAATTAAGTAAACAAGGACCTTTTTCTATGGAAGAAGGTCTTGGTTCACTTAAGGATGTCATCAAAATCAATAGTCCTTTTGCAAGTAAAAAAGCAAAAGAAATATGGAAAAAATCTGATAAAAATTTAGAATTACTTTTTACAGTATCTGGCAGTAGTACTAAAGGTTATACTACTACAGATGTTCAAAAATTATTAGGATTGAAAATAGAAGAAAAAAAGAAAGCACTAAGTATTAAACCTTTTGTTAGTAAAAAAGCAAAAGCATTAGCAGATGAAAATAATCTTACTAAAGAAGATTTTCCAGAAATGGAAAAAGTTTCTTTGAAAGATGTAAAAGAAAAGTTAGGAATAGTAGAACAAAAAAAGAAAGCACCTAGTGACCTTTTTGCAAGTAAAAAAGCAAGAGAATTTGCACAAACAAATGATCTTGATAACCACGAACACTTCAAAACAGCAACAGGAACTAGTAAAGATGGAAAATTTTCTTTACTAGATGTGAAGAAATTTGTAGATTCATTACAGGATAGTAGTAGTAGTGAAAGTGAAAGTGAAAATTAAAATGAAAAATAAATTAGTATAAAGAAAAAGGGACGTATTTATTATCATGGAAGAACAAATAGAAAATGTAGAAACAAAAAAACTAAATGGATTAGATAAATCTTTATCTCTAGCTCAAAAATCTCTTTCTATTCAAAAGGAAAGAAAAGAACAAAAAGAAAGAAAAAATAAAATTTTTAAAGCTGCTATTGAAAATGCAGAAAAAATAGCAATCAATTCATTATGTTTTCCTGAAGATCATTTAAATAGATTATTAAATGATTCAGAAGATTCTTACGGAATAAGACAAATTCATTGGTTTTGGGTTTTAAGAAATGAAGAAGATTTTATTATACTTGAAGATGATATAGAAACACCAACTAGGTGGAATCGTAATACTCGTCAAGAAGAAGATGTTAAATTTAGATATTCCAGATTTTTTAAAAAAGAAGATTTTTTAAGAAAATGTAACGAATATTATAAAAAAATGAATTGTTTTATAGAAGTTAAAAGAACAAAAGGTCCTAGATGGGAAATAACTATTTTACCATTTTCAGAATAAACGTAATATGAAGAAGTTACTAGATGATTTGATAAAAGATAAAATTATTTATATTATTAAATACCATAAAAATTTTAAACAAGTTTTAAAAGAATTTAAATCTTTTGTTCATTGTAATCCGGATAGAGATATGGGAACAATTATATTAGCAAGAATAGATGGAATGCCATTATTAGAATAAACGTAATATGAACCATATAGCACATAAAAGTAAAGGTTGTAGAATACACTTAATAGGTGGAGAATGTGTAGAATGTTACCAAGATTATTATCTAACACATAATAATGTTTGTAAAATTTGCCCACCTTCTTTTTTTGAAAACTTTAAAGAAGAGAATTGTAATATTACAATATATTCACAGTTTTGTAATAGATATGTTGTAAAAGATTTTCCTTATGTAAAATTTAATTCCTCTTCAATCGGGGATGTAGATTGTACTCCATCAATTATCATATTTTTTTTACCATCAATAATAGTTTTAGCAATTATTTGTTGCCTTTGTAAATTATGGAAAAAAAGTAGGGAACAAGACGTAAAATGGAATTATTAAATAAAACACCCCAAATGGATTTAAGTCTTATAGCAGATGCTCTACATGAGATTGCTGTAGACTTGAAAAAACACACTAATGTAAAACAAGAAATGAATGTAGAAGAAGATGATGGTTCACCTATGTATCCTGCTTCAGAAGAAGAATTTGATGAAGAGATTTTAAAAGAACAAGAAAAAATAGAAACTGAAGAAATATTAAGTAAAATCGAAGTTTTACTGAAAACAATAATTTTTACTAAAGCGATAGGTAGTAAAGGAGATATCTATGATGTAGATATAGAAAACATGACTTGCACTTGCCCAGCATTTGTTTATAATACTTATCAAACTAATTGCAAGCATTTGAAAAAAGCTTTGAAGTATAAAGAAGATTATGAAAAGAATTTTCAATACCCTAAATTATCTGAACTTCATAAAAAAGAAGATTATTAAATGTTGTATACGTAAGATGTATAAAATGACATATACAAACGAGTTAGTTACATATAGAAAATATTCTATCAATAGAGCTTTTAGAGCTGATGGAGAATTTTACAATGTCCCTCAGCCTTTCATTGGATTTTATGTAAATGATGATACTATAAGTAGACAACCTTATAATGTAATATTTAGAAAGGTGTCTGACGGTCATTTAGTCTGGACTCATATTTATAATCCATTTTATGAAATAAAACTTCCATACTTAGACCAAATAATAAATTATTGTAAAAGTATACCTAGTTTACAAAATATTTGTAAAAGTGTAATTTCTACTAGGGATACTTACTTATTCAAAAAATATTATTGTTAATACGTAAGATGAACAATATAGTCTTACCTGAACTTGTTCAAAAAAATATAGCAGAATTTTTGCAACCAGTAAACAAAAGTTGTACTATTAGAATTCAACAGAATGCTGGTTGTATAAAAGGAGAACATAGTACATATAGAATAACAGATAGATGTTCGTATTGTAGTAAAAGATATGTACCTGGACAAATTTTTTTTTATTTGAAAAAAGGAGGAGATAAATATTTATTTGAAAAATGGATGGTTAAAATAAAGAAAGATTGCATAAATGATGGTTATGCAATAAAACATAACGATGATGTATATTTCAGAAATTTTTACCTAAATACAGAACCAAAATTTAAAGATTTATTTAATAACAAAAAATTATGGGTAGGAAAATCAGAATTGTTTTCATGGGAAAATGAAGACTTTGATTGTAAATATACATTAGAAGGTTTACATTTCTCTTTGTTTAGAGATTTTGTATATAATTTACCTTGTTTAGATGAAATTTATGGTTGTTTTCATTTTCGATGGGAAAGAACAATAGATTCTGCATCTATATATACAGATATATTCATAGAAGAAAATACAAAAAATCCTTTATGTTTAACTAATACAATTTTTAACCAATATTGTAAAAAGACGTAAGATGGATATAATAATAATTTTCAACCTTGATAAGAACATTTCTTTCTTTGTTCTAAAAGGTAATGGTTTAGAACATAAGAAACTAACAATAAAAGAAGTTAATAATGAATGGAAAACAACATTCTCAAGATACAAACTTCCTAACGGAGAAGAATTAACATTTGTTTGGAAAACATTTATGAATGCTGAACAAATATTTGAAATAATTAAATTGAAAGATAAACAAATGACAGTCCTAGCTAAGTGGAGTTGTAGGAATGGAGTTATACTTACTCATTTTATAAGACTAGTTGGTATAAATGTGAAGTATAAAATAATAAGTAAACAATTTGGAAATTGGGCAAATTTTGAAAGAGACAACAAAAAAATAGTTTATAAAGATGATGAAGGAAAGTGGCCAGGAGATTCAAGGAATGGAGTAGGGTATGTTTGTTAAATAAGACGTAAGATGGATATTAGAATTTGGAAAGGAGGTAAAAAAATTAACATGAATAGAGTAGACTTTATCAACATTGCTTCTGAAAATCATGAAGAAGAAATATTAAAATATTATACTAACTCAATGATAACAACAATAAAAGAATATTTAATTAAGAAAGGAGATGAACAAGTTCTATTTAATAAAATTCTACATACAGTAAAACAAGTTAAATCATTAAATGACAATGATGTAGGTAATAAAAGAAAAAGATAATTAGACGTAAGATGGATGAACAAAAAAAACTTTTAACGAAATTAAAAGAAGAAACACAAAAATTGGAACTTCGAATAAATGAATACAAAGAAATTCAAGAAAGTATTAAAAAAGAAGGAACACAAAAATTATTTGGCCTCTTGAGAGAACAAGATTTACATTTCAATTTTCATTCAAAAAATTATCAATATTCTTATGGTATTAGATGTAGCAGAAGGTTTGAAGCAACTAGGGATAATATCATGAAAGCTAACTGTTACAATGATAATAAAGAAGATCTTCAATATCCTCTAAAAGAAGAACCTTATAGAAATTATGAACTCTTTAACACTGTCCTTTCTATTCTTGTGAAACAAGAAAGAGAAATAGAAGAACTTAAAAAAAGATTAAATGATGTACTAGCTTAATGTGTATTATAAGACGTATAATGAGAATTATAAATATTTTAGGAGTTTTAGTATATTTATACTTCGGAGTGTTGTATAATTCATATAGATGTTATATTATTTTCATTAATGGAATTTTATTCCACACTAATGAAAAGAATATTTATCTTAAATATTATGACATAACAGTAAATAGTCTTATTACATTTTACACGATTTATAATTGTCCCATATGTATTATAGGTGCATATATAGGTTCATCTTCTTTTTTATGTAATATGTATTTTTTCAACAAAGGATATTATAACAGAACAAAAAGTGATATTATTCATGTAATATTTACACAATGGGTAATGTGTTATACTTTATTATTAGACACTAATACTTAAATAATCACTAGGGGTTTCATAACTTTTTCTTATAGAAAATTGTACGTCATATAGAATATCATTGTTTAAACACTTTAAAGTAATTTGATTAATGTTGTTATTATATTTAAAACAATTTCTTAATTGATTTAAATATATAAATTCTAATAACTCTTCTTCAACTTCTCCAAATGGAATTCTTGTGTACAATTGTGATGTACATAAATTAATCAGTAATAAAAATATAATTAACTTCATTTAATTAATATTAATATATATCTTTATACTAACATGTATGAGTTAGAATTAATTATCAGAGAATTTTTACAAGAAGATATTATGTCTTTACTTTATAAAAACTTTTTCTTACCAATAGAACTGAAAGGGAAAAGGTTTAAAGAAGACGATAAAGATTGGGTATTTGTTTAATTTTTTTTAATAATTTTCCACTCACTTGGGTCTTCTGAAAAACATTTAGCTAAACACACAGTGAAATCACTGTATATTATATTAAACGTAGATGTGTTTATTTTTTCTACTTCATCTGTTGTAAAAGGTTCTTTGTTTATTCGATAAGCCATAGAAATATGAGGGTTTGGTATATACATTCCACAAACTTTTAAAGGTTGTTCAATTGAATGAAAAGTAGTATTTCCAATCTTTGTGCTACTACAAGTGAGTTGTCCAAACCTTAAAAAAAAAGGTTTCTCTTTTTTAGAATATTCTTCAAATATGTCCTCAGCTTGTTTTCTATCTAAAGTGTGTTTTATAGTTATATGTCCTGGGAACGGTATAGTTTTTAAGATTTTACTATTATGTATAATTCTATTATTGATGATATGAGTATCGTTTAATAAATACCACACACAGTATTTAAACATATACTAATTATTAAGATTTTTATTAATATTTTAAATATTCTCTATTGTTATATGAATAACGAAGGAGACTATTTAAATTTTGCAAATGAATTAAAAGAACAGTATGATGAAACCCAGAGGGAACATCAAAGAAAGATAGAAGAAGAAAAAAGAAAACAGCAATTATTGAAGGAAGAAATAAGAAGAGAAAGAGAAAAAGTTCAACAACTTCAAAAATATCTTAATCGTAAAGACATTAATAGAATAACTCCTCAACAATTAGACAAAATGAATGATGAAATGATGATGATAATTACTAGGGGAGGTAATACGAAATAAAATATTTGATATACTTATGGGAAACATATTTAGAAAGTCTGAAAAAGTCTATCCTTTAGTATTTAATAAAATACCCTTAGAAGATGAAGAATGCTGTAGTATATGTTTAGAAAAATTTGATGATAATAATGTTACTTTACCTTGTAAACATCATTATCATGAAAATTGTATCATTAAATGGTTTAATGACAAATCAGATTGTCCATTGTGTAGAATGAAATTACAAGTAGTAATATTAACTAAAGAGACGTATAATCACAATGCAGACTAAGGAATTAAAAACAATGGTCTTAGGACCAAGATGTGGTAAAAGTACATTCATTAAAAGTTTATCCGGAATAGATCCTAATATATTTAATGTTAATGGACATATAATAACTATGAGTACTACTACTTTAGGTGTAGATGTTACTCCTTATGATATTTATGTTAATCCTGATAAAAAAATAAGACTTAATTTTTGGGAAGTTGGTTCTGAAATTCAAGGAATGGGAAAAGATTATTGTATTGATGCAAAATTTGCTATTATATTTAAAAATGATTCAAATGAACATATAGAATTTGAAGAATGGATTCCACAAGAACTTCCAAGGGTATATGTTGAAAAATATCATATTACTTATAATCAAAATATTATAGACAGAATTTGTGAAGAAATCTGTCTTAAAGAATTGCATTTATAATAAATAATGAATCAATGGTTATTAACCACACATAGTGTTGCTTTGTTTCCTATAGGAATATTTATCTTTTCTTGGAAAACAAGAAAGGATACGACAAGTATTTTCATGTTAATTAAATTTTTATATGCTGTAACTTTTTCTTTATTATATCATTCCCATCATAGTTTACCTGAGGGAGAAGTTTTCACGTCTGATTATGACTATACTAATTGGGCATTACTTGATTCATATGCATGTTCTAGTTTGATTTTCACAATGGTTTTATATGGTTTGAGAGTAAGAGAACCTCAATTTTATATAACAAGTTTTACAGTAGAAAGTGTAGTACTCGTAGTAAATTTATGGAATAATTTAAACAGAGAACTCATACTCACTTGGTATTTATGTGTATGTAGTTTTATAATTGTAGTTATTAAATGGAAAACTGTATGGAGGTATTTGTATATGTTTAAATGTTTATCTTTCCTTTTTGTTGTTTGTGGAGTAGGAGCTATTATTAGTTATTTAATAGCTAGGGAACATTGGTATGATGCAGTTTATATACAATATCATTCTTTATGGCATTGTTGTGTTTTTTCTACGGCTGGATTTGCTAGTTTATTGAGGTATAAACTAGATCAACATCTTTATCCTTCTGTTAGTGGAAGAGAACAAATTACGTCAATTGACTCAATGCAAGATGTAGAAATGTCAGGTATATAAAAAATTACTACTGTTATTAATAACATGTGGAAAATATTATTATTCTTTTTAGCAAACTTAACTACTATATTAGCAGGGTATTATTGTAATACACCAACTCATTGTACATTATATTGTAATAATGTTAATGATTTTTCTCAATTAAATAAAACCCATTGGATAATAGTACCTAGACAAGATGATAGTTGTTATTTCTATAATACTTTAACAGGTATAAGTATAGAACCTCATAATTAATATGAACAGAATAACAAACACTCGAGTATTTGGATTGTCTTCCAGACTTTTCAGTCATTTTAAAACTACTATTTATATTGATAGAGTTTCAAATATGGAAGAAATAATAACTTTAGTTTTATTAGACCTAGCGACTGTTCTTAAAGAAGCTAATCTTGTTGCTCTTTTAGATAAATTAAAGTTGTGTAAATTTCATTATCATGATTATAATTTTAATGATGTCAGGTTAAATCCTGATAAAATTTTTTGGTTATGCGAGGGATGTAAGTAATTTAAAAATAAATCAATACAATTATCATATGGATAATAAAAAAAGTTCAGTTAATACAGAGAAATCATTAGAAAAAATAAAAGAACAATTAAAAAAAAGTTATGATAAAGCTTTCAAAGATGCTCTAGAAAAAGAACTAAATGAAGATAAATTTGATTGGGTATGTAATTTACATAGAGAGTTGGTAATAAGAATTTGTAGTTTAATTCCTAATCGCCCTAGTATTCATGATCAAATAGCTGAAAATATGGATCCAATTATTTTCAGACAAATGTTAGAAAACAAAGCATTCAACTTTGAAAGTCTTGGTAATCTAATAAACTATGTTTTCGGATGGATTAAGAAATTATGTTCTCCTTTTAGAGATCCTGAGATACAATCTTCAATAGATGATATTTATAAAATAGCACAAGAAGGAGGAACAATAGGAAAAATAGTACCTCACTTTATATTTGAAGTACATAGACATATTGATAATATCGAAAAAGATATGAAAGGTAGTACAGCACAAGATTTTAAGAAATTTGCAGAAGCCAAAAAAGCTCAATTTGCTAAGAAATAGACGTACAATGAACAAACTTTATCTATTAACAAAACCATGTCAGAGTGGAAAGACTCAAAAAACTTTTGAATTTATACTTAATACGAGAGAAAAAAATTATATTAATATTATTTTTACTAACAATAGTCTAATAGAAACCACACAGACTAAGGTTAGAAAAAATGCATGGGATGAAAAACACAATTTAGGAAAAACATTAGAACTTTCTTGTCAAAGTGAATACAAAGATGCTGTTCAAATTTTTGAACAAATTATGACACACAAAGATATGTGTGTTATAGCTTGTACTAATAAAACCAGATTTAATGATTTAACAAAAATTATACTTTTTTCCATTATTCATAATTTAAAAAATCATTTTTCAATTTACATTGATGAAGCAGATAAGATATTTAACAAAAGTGGTAAATTAAGATTTTTCGTAGACCTTTGGAAAAAATCTTCTTTAGTTAAAAAGATTTCTTTTATTACAGCTACTCCTAGGAGGATATTTCGTCATTATGGGTCTCTTAATTTATATAACATTAAAGAAGCTTTTAGTAAAGAACATTACAATTCTTTAAAAGATTGTAATTTTATTATTAATGATTCTTTTACTAATAATAATATAGAAAACATGACAGAAATTCTAGTCGGAAAAAATAAACCAGAAAAGGGTCAAGTATGGTACATCCCTGCTTCTAGGGAAAAGGGTTCTCATCATGCTATGAAAGAATTGTTAATAGCAGAAGGAATGGTAGTCTTAATTATAAATGGAGAAGGATATCATTTACATTATCCTAATAAACATAGAGAAATTTACAAAACAAATACTCTTTCACAAGATTTAGGAATTTTTTATAAAAATCATAAATTACATAAATACCCTTTAGTAATCACAGGTAAACTTTGTATATCTAGGGGTGCTACTATTACTAGTATGAATATGTTTGTATCGCATTGTGTGTTACCAGACACATCGAATAAAGATAGTCTTTACCAATTAGCAGGGAGAGTGTGTGGTAATACAAAATTATGGGATAATTATAAACAAGTTACTATAATTTGTAATACAAAAACAAGGGACAAACTTTTTAAAATGGAAGGAAAGGTAGTATCTCTTCTTGAAAAAAATAAAAAATTTGACAATTGTACTTTTGAAGATTTTGAAATGATTAATTCTGAATCTAATAATGCTATTCCTTTTAAAGGAAGAGTAAAAAATATGAATAAGTTATTAAAATTTAAAAGTATTAGGCAAAAAACTAAGGTAAAATTTCATGATTTTATTATTAAAAATTTTGTACCTTTGGGTAATTCAAGAAATTTTAACATAGATGATAAAATTATTTCAAGAAGAATATTTGTAAATTCCGATAAAAGACTTGAAACTGTTTTAAAATTCGAAAGAGCAATAAGATTAGAAGTACCATGTCATCTTACTATAGAAGGTAATGAAAAAGAATACAATCTTTGGATCTTTGAAAAAGATTTAGGGAATTATAAAAAAGGAGAATGTTTCATACTAAGTTATAATTAATTTATAGGACTATTATATAAAAAAAAAATTTGTCTTAGCTAGGTCTACCTTTATTTTATCAAAAAAAATATTGATAACAGTTAATGTCAATACCTGTAAAAACAACTATAAGTTGTAGAGAAGACATATTTGATATGGATGGTCAATGGTTACCTAAAGGAAACTATTATTTCTCCGTTACAAATCTGTCTTCCAGAGCTATAGAAGGAAGATTACATGAAAGAAGTTTTCAAGCTTCTTACAAATTTAGACCTAAAGATATAATAATGATGATGTCAAATGCTCAAGCCCGTTTAGCTAGACGTGCTAATATTGTACATGAATATATGCCTGATGCATCTTCCCCTAGAAATTCACAAACAACTAATCTTCCATCCATTGAAAATCAACCAGTAAGATTAGTTTCAATATTATCAGCAAGAGAACCTAGGGTATCAGGTGCTGATATCATACCGAGTAGAAGAAGTATAAGTGCTTCTCATTCTCAAGAAAGAGAAAGTACTTCAAGAGGTTCACAAAGAAGTTCAAATGGTAATCCTGTATGTACAATATGTTTAGAAGAAGTTATAGAAAGTGACGATAATAAAAAGGTATTGCATTGTAACCATACTTTTCATAAAAATTGTATTGATAGATGGTTAAGAACACGTTCTCAATGTCCTGTATGTAGAAGAAGAGTACAAAGTAGACCTAGAGGAAGACCATCACAACCACCTCCTAGGGTTACAAGAAGAAGTATACCCAGGACTAATTTACCGAGAAATGTGAGGAGAACTATGTATAATCATAGACAACCGACTTCTAGTAGTAGAAGAAGAGAATACAATAGACAGTACTCTTCAAATTTTAGGTTCGGTTAGATAGTTGTTTTTTAATTAACAATCTATTTAAATATATTATATCGTTATTATTATGTTTAATTTACCAATGGATTTACAACTAAAGATATATGAATATGATCCTACTTACAAAGAAATATTTTCAAAAGTATTAAAGGAATTACATAAAGTTTGTAATTTTTGGTATCTTCATTTTTATAATTCAGAACTATCTGCTGAATTTTCAACAAAAAAAGAACTTACATTTACACAAGCAAAACATTTATCTGATTATTGGAATTTTGATTTTTTAAACCAAACATACACTTTAAGTTACGAAAGATATCAAAATAATAATCCAGGACAGGGTTTTTGTGAAATAATGCATAGATCAGATAATGAAAATATAAAAAATTATTTCACATTACTTAAAACTAACATAGAATGTCATAAATTTTTAAATAAAAAAAATATTGGTAATTGATATATGGGACAAATCATAAGTATATTTTTGAATGTGTTACTAGGTAATTTAAACCTACCGACTCCAACTCCAGAGAATATTTCTTCTGAAAGTATTAATAATTCAATAAATGAATTTGATATTTCTTCTGAAAGTATTAATAATTCAATAAATGAATTTGATATTTCTTCTGAAAGTATTAATAATTCAATCAATGAATCTGAAACATTAGTAACAAATAAAAGAATAAAACAAAATTTACCTTCAGTAAGTAATTTATACTCACAAACAAAAAATTTAAACAAAGGAAGTTTACAACTAAACGAACCAATGGCTTGGTGTCCAAATGAAGATAAAACAAGTTGTGTATCTTCTCCTATAAGTAAGAAACCTCATGATTGTTTTGGAGATTTTAGTAAAGAACAATGTGAAAGAAGTAGACTTAAAAAAGTAAAAAAACAAAATTTACAAAATATTAATAATTTAGTTACACAAAAAAGAAATGTAGGTTTCATAAGAGAAGCTCCAAAAGCATGGTGTCCTAAGAAAGGAAAAGGTTTAAATAATTGTGAGTATAGAATATTAGACAGTACTTGTAACCCCCCTAGTTTATCAGAACAACAATGTTTGGATAAACTTCCATGTCAACTTATAAAATCTTATAAAGGTTCTGACAAAGAAAAAATTAAAAAAATATGTAGAAAAATGAGTAATACAAAAGAATTGTGTTTACAAGATAATGCTCAAAGAAATGCTGAAGAACTTGGTGCACATTGTGTTTGGAAAGGAGAAGTTTGTTTGCCTAATAAAAGCCTCATTGATACTGCTAATAAAAACGGTTGGAGTGAACGTTTTTATACTACAAGATGTAAAGTACATTCTATGGATAATAACTGTGAAGGTAATTACGGTAAAAATTTAACAGATATTTTTAAAAATAATGAAACAGATTTATGCAAAACATTTTATAATTAAAAAAAATGTATTGTTCTATTATATGGGACAATTTATAAGTATGTTTTTTAATATGTTATTCGGTAATTTAAATCTACCGACTCCAACTCCAGAAAATTCTTCTTCAGAAAATGTTATCAATTCAATAAGTAATTCTATAACAAATAATATTTCACAAGAAAGTATTAATACTTTAATAAATGAATCTAGAACATTAATAACAAATAACGATTTATACACAAATATTGAAACATCT
>Ga0181406_1000489_pt1 | contig 14950 bp, 26 predicted proteins | sample 29SPOviralmetaG_FD_130135 | JGI IMG/M metagenome (GOLD analysis project Ga0181406, IMG submission 130135) | Marine viral communities from the oligotrophic San Pedro Time Series (SPOT) site, San Pedro Channel, CA, USA - 29 SPOT_SRF_2011-12-20 | ecosystem: Environmental > Aquatic > Marine > Strait... | reverse complement strand
AGTATTGCGTTAGGCACACCAGTTACTGGTGCTGTGCTTGGTGACCTTAGTGATGTAGACGTAAGCGGAGTAAGTAACGGGCAAGTCATTGCGTACAACAACCACAGTCAAAATTGGGAAGCTGCAAATGCTGGCGGCGGCGCAACGACATTAGATGAACTCACCGATACTGAGGTTAGTAATGCTTCAGCAGGTACAATACTTTCGTGGAACGGAGCGTACTGGGTACCTATTGCGCAGTCCACACCGCCAGCCACTACTGACGCGCTTAGTGAAGGCACGACTAACCTGTATTACACAGAGTCGCGCGTATCATCCAATACGGACGTCGCTGCAAATACAGCTAAGGTGGGCATCACTACAGACCAAGCGAATGCCATCACAGCCAATACTGCAAAAACATCTTTTCCCGGCTTCGGTACTTCGGCAGGCACTGCACTCGAAGGTGACACGTCACTGCTGCAGTTAGGAACTACAAGTACAACCGCGCTTGCTGGCGATACCACAACAATTAGCACAGCGCAAGCGAATGCCATAACAGCAAACACCGCGAAGGTTAGCTATACAGACGCAGCTGCTGTAGCTGCAAACACAGCCAAAACATCATTCCCCGGTTTTGGCACCTCAGCGGGCACAGCATTGGAGGGCGATACTGCACTGTTGCAGTTGGGAACGTCAAGCACAACTGCTTTGGCAGGCGACACTTCTACAATAAGCACGTCACAAGTTAACGCCATAACAGCGAACACAGCAAAGACATCGTTTCCGGGTTTTGGAACATCAGCAGGCACAGCCTTAGAAGGCGATACTTCACTGCTTCAGTTAGGTACTACTGGCACTACCGCGTTAGCAGGAAATACAGCAGTTGTTCTTTCTGTCAACAACGAAACACCTGACTTCAGCGGTGACGTTGCACTGAGCCTTTCTTCAGTGACTACGGGCGGTAGTAATTTCGGTGGGGATGCTACTTTGAATGGTCACAACATAGTATACGGAAAAACAGGAAACACCCCTCACAGTCACAACGGCGACATCATAAAGATTGGCTCAGGCTCTACTACACAAGGTGAAGTTTGTTACTTATCATCGGCAGGCACTTGGATTGCTACTAACGCTAACGACCCCTCAACAAGCGGTGGTTGTTTAATAGCGATTGCGTTAGGTACTGATCCTGACTCGCACGGCATGTTGTTGCGCGGTATGTACACGCTAGATCACGACCCCGGAACAATTGGTGACGAACTGTATCTGTCCGCAAGTACATCGGGCGACGTTACTGCAACCGCGCCAAGCGCATCAGGTGATGTAGTTCGTGTAATTGGTTATTGCCTTGACAGCACTAATGGACAGATTTACTTTAACCCGTCCAACGACTTTATCGAGCTTGCCTAATGCCTACTATCAATAAAAACAACGGAATCGAAATGGCAGATATTGCGAAGATTAATGAACAAGACGTTCCCTCGGGCGGCGGAGGCGCAGCAACAACAACCCCCACCCTCGGCAGCATGTCTAACATTTACGGCACAGGTCAGACGCTAACAATTACAAACTATAGCAGTGCATATACAGATCCGCATGTTAGCGCCTCTGTTTTTATTGGGGGTACGGAAATAGTCAGTAACGACAACATCACCAACACAAACGGGGTTTTGAGCTGGTCAGATACAAACGGTTCAACGTCCACGAGAACAGTAAAAGTGCGCGTCCAAGAGTTTGGAGATTTCGTACAATCAGCAGAGGCGACGGCAACTTACAGTAAGTTAACTGCTACTTTCAGATACTTTCGTTGCCGTGGTGTTGATTCGTCCGGCAACAACAGCAGCGGTCACTTGGGGATTCGAGACTGGCGATATACAAGCAGCGGAACACCTTACCCAAGCGATATGACCGCCGACAATTTACCAAGTCCTTTTGTTGCAAGCGCAGGGCATACCTTTAGTTCGACGTATTCGCCATTCAAAGCGTTTGATTCTTCTACCTCAACCTGGTGGTGGAGCCTTACAACATCAGCGGCGAATAACTATTTGGATATTGATATGGGAGCCAGTTACACGTTCGACGGTGGGATTATTCGATTTTACAGCGCATCGACCGCGAGGTATGTAACTATCAGCGGCTCGACAGACGGAACGAATTACACCGTAATAAACGATACGCTCGAAATGGATTTAACAAACTCCGATATGACGATACTATAATGGAATACACGCAAGAACAAATCGATGCCGTTATCGCAGTAACGGGAACTCACCTTTTTGTGAATCACGTTCTCGGCGTTTATAGCGACGCAGTTCATACAGGTATGCAGTTAAGCGTAGACGGTGACGGTTTAACGCAAGAAGATATTCAAGCTATTCAAAGCCTTATGTGATTGTTTAATCTTTACGATATTTGAGCATGGAACAGATAACGGCGGCGATGATATTCGAGTTCATCGCGTTGCTCGGTGGTGGCATCGCAGCATGGACCAAGATAAACCAAGAGGTCACGCTGCTCAAGTCGCGAATTATCAACCTTGAGAAGCGGGAAAACGACATGGCCAAAAAGCTGGACACGCTGCTTGAGGCTGTGAATGAATTGAAGATACTGCTAGCCAAAAAAGGCATTTGATGCAGTCAATGATTTTGCCGTAAATTGCAACCATGAAGGTTAAACTAATTAAGGCTTGCAGGCTTGCAGGTAATAACTGGAAGAAAGGCGACGAGCCAAGCGTGCATCCATCGTTTGCCAATGAATTGTTGGAAAGGGGTTATATTGCAGGCGAAACAGATTTTGAACAAGAAGAAATAGAAAACGATGGCGATATTTAACGGCACCGATTTAGGCGTATACAGTGACCAAGTTTTGATTGCAGCAGCTACAGACGTGACGCTGACATTGAACGCTGAGACAATCGACATAACAACAAAGGACAGCTCGGCGTTTCGTGAGCTCCTGCCCGGCTTGCGTAGCGGCAGCATTAGCGTTAGCGGTTTGATTGATTACGTTGATGCATCTAATAAAGACTTTATGGACTTGTATACAGCTTGGGAAACACGCGCGGTTTTAGCCTTGAAATTTAGCAGGTCTTCACTTGCAACAGGTGAAGCAAGTTTTTCAGCAAATGCTTTTATCACAAGTCTTGAGCAGTCAGGCGGTACAGAAGATACAGCAACGTACTCTGCTACGTTTGAACTTACTGGCACAATTGACGAGACTGTAGCTTAATGATAGAAATCAACGGCAACGAGTACCCAGTGCGGTATTCGATGAAGGCACTAAAGAAGTTTGAACGCAAGGCAAAGGTCAACGTGTTCAGCTTGTCAGATCCTTCTAAGCTCTCTGCAGACGCTTGCGCTTTTCTTTGTTACGTTGGTGTCGAATGCGGTTGCAACTTCGAAGGTGTCGAGTTCGACATGGAGCTGCAGGAGTTCGAGGAGCACATAACGCTGGCACACGTCACACAATGTTTTGACGTGCTTGGAGAATACAGCGACCAAAAAAAAGCGTAGATCGTAACGAGAAGCCAGTAGGATGGCAGGACGTTATAAGAATGGGGATGGGTGTACTACACCTATCCCCTTCTTCGTTTTGGGACATGACGTTTGGGGAGTTGAGCTTGGCGCTAGAGGCCAACCGCGAGACAGCAGAGATGCTTGAGCGTTTTGAATGGGAACGTACAAGATGGCTGGCCACTATCTTTATGCAACCTCACCTTAAGAAAGGTCGTAAATTGCGCCCAAAGGAACTTATGCAGTTTCCGTGGGAGAAGCCAAAACGCAACAAGGATAATTTGACCACGGAACAATTGTTTGAACGAATAAAGGAACGCGACGGATGGCAAAGCTGAACGATCTCATAGTAACGATAGGCGCAACGACGCGCGACTTTGACAAGGCGCTTGGCAAGTCCATGCGCAAAATGCGCACGTTCGGTAAGAATACAAAGCAGCTTGGCAAGAATATGACGATGGGCTTGACGGCACCCATTGCTGCGCTTGGGTTCACAGCCGTCAAAGCATTTGACCAGCAGCAGAAAGCAATCGCACAAGTCGAGGCAGGCCTCAAGTCCACAGGCGCCAGCGTAGGCTTTACGTCGAAGCAGCTGCAGAAGATGGCAAGCGACCTGCAGAGCAAGACGCTATTTGGTGACGAGGAGATTTTGAAGGACGCGACGGCACAGCTGTTGACGTTCACAAACATTGCCGGCGACCAATTCAGTCGCACGCAAAACGTGGCGCTTGATTTAGCGACGCGTTTAGATGGCGACCTTAAAAGCGCGTCGATTCAATTGGGTAAAGCCCTAAATGATCCTATTGCAAATTTAAGTGCATTAAGCCGTTCCGGTATTCAGTTTAGTCAAGACCAAAAGGAAGTAATAAAAAGCCTTGCTGAAAGCGGAAAACTAGCTGAGGCGCAAACCGTAATACTAGACGAGCTTGAAAAACAATACGGCGGTAGTGCTGAAGCTGCAGCCAAGGCGGGCACGGGTGGCCTCAAGCAACTGGCCAACGCATTCGGTGACCTGCAAGAGGAGTTCGGCAAGGTCATCATGGACTTCATGCCGCCAGTCATTGACGGCCTAAAGAACATGCTTCAAGTATTTCAGAACCTGAGCCCACAGGCCAAGCGCTTTTTGGTCATTGGCTCAGGTATTGCTGCTGCATTGGGGCCGCTGCTTGTAATACTGCCGTCATTGATTCAAGGGTTTATGATGCTGCTGTCACCTATCGGCCTCATTGTTGGCGCCATCGTAGCGTTGGGCGTCGCAATCGTAACCTTTGCGGATGAGATTGCAGGACCATTGACAAAGGTGATCAACTTCTTCATCACCCTTTTCAATGAGTCAAGCCTTGTGCGCGGCATCATTGGCGCAATCAAGGGCACTGTGCTGACAGTATTTGACTTCTTTGCGTTTGCCGTCAACAACGTCATCGAGAGTTTCAAAGACCTTGGCGCAATCATTAAGGCTGTATTTACGGGTGACTTTGCTGCGATTCCTGAGCTGGTCCGTACAGCGTTTAGTGATGCAGCAGAACGCACTGCAGAGTTTGGCAGAAAGGCGGCAGAAAACATCCGCACAAGCATTGAGGATGAACTACAACGCGAACCCATTGAGCTGTTCAGCAAGGACGGCGTGGCGCAATCACTCAAGACCCTCGGAGGCTTGACCAACTTGCTACCAACTGCAGGAGGCGGTGCAGGTGTAGGAGGTGGCGCAGGTGAACCAGCAGTGACTGTGCCTGCTGCGCTCAACATTGTCGACATCGACATGCCCGAGGACGTGGTTGAAGATGACGACATTGACGCGGTTATTGCAACCAGCACCGCAGTACAGAACCGCATCAACGTCATGGCGCAAAGCGTCGCAGGTTTTGTTGATGGCGCCTTTCAACAAATTGCAAGCGGCACGGCTACGTTTGAGCAGGTGATGCTCGATATGATAAAGCGCTTGGCTATGCAGCTCGCGTCGCTGGTGGCACAGTTCATGATACTGTCTGTATTGTTTCCTTCAGCTGGCATGGTAAAAGGCGGCCTCGGTAAGTTCTTAGGCAGCGGCTTTGGCTTACCTATGATGGCAAACGGCGGACTGTTTACAGGCGCATCACTTGCAATGGTCGGCGAAGGCTCAGGCACCAGCAGTGTCAACCCTGAAGTTGTCGCACCACTGGACAAGCTGCAAAGTATGATGGGTGGGCAGCACGTGCAGGTGACTGGTAAGATTTCAGGCCGTGACATCTTGCTGACCAGCGAGCGCAACGCAATTGACCGTAACAGAGTAAGAGGTTTCTAATGGCTGATGCAATACGATTACACGCTGAGTTTACAGATGATCTTGGCACTGCATACAAACTAAACATCCACCAAGCTGGGTTCGTTGGCAGCTCTACCGAGTTTAACCTTGGCGCTGACGGTTTTACGTTACGATACAGCGGCAACAACGAGGACCGCATGCAGCCAATTATCGGCAGCGAGGTCACGTTTACGTTGATTGAGAATGTAGCAGCGCACACTACATTCCTTACCGCGTTAGCCACCAGCGAGGACGCTGACTTTACAGTTACCATATTCAAAGACCCTGACGGCGCGAACACTTTGTTTTGGACTGGCGTGCTATTGCATGAGCAGGTCGTGCTGCAGGACGAAGCGTTTCCTATTCAGAACACCATGACAGCGGTGGACGACTTAGGTAACCTTAAAAACATTACATACGATAACAACGGCACCTTTTACACAGGGCAAGAAACCATAGCAGCACACCTCACAAAGCTGCTTAACAAGACGCGAGCGCTGCACGTCTTTGCCAGCGGCGACGTGTTTCTAAAGTATGCCAACGATTTTAAGCCGACTAATTTTCTAAGCGCTAACGCCTTGACCGAGTTGCAAGTGGGTCACGCGGCATTTTACAACCTTGACGACGAAGGCAACGCGCAAGGCATAGACTGCTTTACCGTGCTGAAAAATTTTGCCATAACATTTAACGCTCGCGTGTTCCTGCACGAGGGGTGTTTTTACTTTGTGCCTGTAGGCGCGGTCATCAACAACACCACGGTAAACTTGTTTACAGTGACCAAAGCGGGGACAGTAAGTGGATCAGCTACAGCAACAAACACGCAGCTCACAGTCGACTCAGATATGGAGCGCATGCGCGGAGGTGTCACGACGTTCTTGCCAGCGCTCAACAAGGTGCAGCGTACTTGGCGCACCGACGCCAACCTGCCCGTGGTTGGTCCCGATACGCAGTTTCTTAATCCAATTAACAATCAAACTGCTCTAGGTACGAACATAACCGACAACAACCTACTATATGACAACGGTACCGTGTTTCGCCTGCGGTTTCGTTACAATCATTCTTTTGATGGTGACGGCACAAGCACGGGTGACAACGTGCCTGCACGCATCTTGCTCAAGATGCAAATTAAGGTTGGCAGCTTGTACTACAATAACGCTGTGACGTTTGGCGCAACCACTATGAACGTCGGATATGCGGGAGATGCTTACACCATTGACACCATGACGTTTAGTGCACCTGCGTGGTCAGGAAGTGCAGGCCATTTCTATTTTGCCGTGACGCCAACTCCAGCATATTTGAACAGGAACAACGGCCTGTTCTACAATATGACGTTTACGCCGCAAGGCTTTGCCAGCATTGCACTATACAATCAACCAGTTTTCATTGACACTGCAGCAATTACAAGTGCGCAAACAGGCGTAACAGTTACCGTCAATGTAGAAGGTTACGACCACGATGGCAACTTAATTACAGATGTGACTGGCTCAGATGCCTATGGAAAGCTGGAAAAGTTTGGTATGCACATTGTCAACGGCAATGCAACCAATGGCGACCGCGTAGTTTACGAGGCGGTTACCACAGCAAACAATCAAGAGACGCTTGTGCAAGATGAGGTAATTATAGGTTCGAGCGCCTTTGAAGATTACCGCAACATTTACGAAAACAACAGTTCACCAGCACAACCGATTGACAGCTTTACCAGCTTTGCAAACAGCTCGGCAACTTTAAGCATTCACCAGCTCGGTGTCAAGGAGGTAATATCAGGGCAGAACGCAAGCACGCAAGTAAAGCGCGGCAGCTTTTACAAGGTGTTCGTCAGCCCCTATCACGCGCTGCTGTTTTCAACGCGCAACTTTTTGCCGTTTGAAACTACGTTCATGGCGCGTGCCGTGCAGACAGAGTACGAAGCCTTTCACATCAGCAGCGACGACACGAACGTGAGCACGCCAACGCCTGAGGTAATTAATGATCGGCCACCCATTGACGACAGTGAGCCAGTGTACGACTTGCGCAATACGTTTACGCCTGACGTTGGCGACATACCGCCCAACATTTTCCAGCGGTTCCTGCAGAGCGACGTGCGTGCGATAGCTCACAGAGATACCTTGAGCAATACAGTAAACGATTTTGACGATCGCATATTTAACACATGGCAAGGCGGCACAGGAACGGCGACGTTGAACCTGCCAGTAGTATCAGGCAACGAAGGGCGGTTGATACGCTTTCATTCTGATACAAGTATTGCAGCAAACAAGCGCGTGTTGATACAGCCTAACCCAAGCGACTCAGGTGTGACTATTGACGGCGCGTCAAACTATGCCTTTGACAGAGATTACGACGGCGTGGCAATCTTGTGCCATGGCGGGCAGTGGTACGTTGTACAGAAGAAAGAAAAATGATTTATATTATCTTAGCAACCGTGGTGGCTAACATCATATACAAGGCCAAGCAATATGGCCGAGGTGATATTGCCGACGTTATCATACTAATTGCAGCCATCTCTATAGCCCTATTATGAGATACTTCAACTATCATGAGTTCGACAGCCCCGACGCAATCGGCAGCGGCGAACAAATGATGGACGAGGTATTTTTGGAGATGCTGGACAAGGCGCGACACCTTGCTGGTATTCCGTTCCACATCAATTCAGGCTACCGCTCACCCGATCACAACCGAAAGGTAGGCGGCAAAAAAGACAGCGCACACCTCAAGGGCTTGGCTGCAGACATACACTGCGTAGATTCACGCAGCCGCGCCTACATCTTAGGCGGCCTCATCGATGCAGGCTTTAACCGCATCGGCATCGCAAGCACATTCATACACGTTGACGACGACCCCAGCAAGGACGCTGACGTGGTTTGGTTATACACATGAAGATTGAACAAATCAGCCGCACCGTCCACGCCGTCAAGCTGGACAAGCAACCGCAGCGTATGCTGTTTATTTCTGACGTCCACTATGATAGCGTGAAGTGCGACCGCGTGATGCTGCGCAGGCACCTCGACGAAGCCAAGCGCACGAACACGCCCGTGTTCATCTTTGGCGACTGGTTCGACCTGATGGGTGGCAAGTACGATCCGCGGTCCAGCTACAGCGACATCCGACCTGAGTACAAAAGCATCACGTACCTCGACGACGTCATCGAAGACAGCGCCGAGTTCTTGACCAAGTACAAGGACATCATCAAGTTCTTTTGCCGTGGCAACCACGAGACCAACATTGAGAAGCGTATGCACACCAGCCCGCTCGACCGAGTGGCGTACATCGTAAACAAGAACGGCGGCAACATTACCGTGGCAGGATACAGCGGCTGGTTGTGGATGCAGATATTTCAACAAGGCAAGCGTCGCAGCTCAACGTTCGTGCACTACCATCACGGTATGGGCGGCAACGCTCCACGCTCGAAAGGTGTGCTACGTGTCGACATTGATCAGATGCAGTTTAAAGACGCCAGCTTGATTGTGCGCGGGCATACACATCAGAAGTGGCACCTGCCAGTGACGTCGGACCGAATCAGCCGCTTTGGTCGGTTGTATCAAGACAGCGTGCACCATCTGCAGCTCGGTAGCTATAAGATGCTAGGCGACCGCTTTGCAGGTTGGGCGACCGAGAAAGGTTTTAACACGCCACGCCTTGGCGGTTGGTTTGTTACCTTGCACAACTCAAAGAGCGACCTACCATTTTGGAAGGTCGAAGAAGCACAATGACATGAAAGAGATTATTTCACTTTACTGGGCTGAGATTGCACTAGCCATTTTGACTGCTGCAGGTACTATTACTGCACTCACAGCAACCGAGAAGGATGACAAGGTCATCGACATTCTCAAGCGCATCATTAATGCGGTAGTATTTGGGGACAGCAAAAGACGGCGTAAATAACTTATATTTGCGACGTCCAAAGAGGACAAGTAAACCTATTTTTCATCGAGGTTTTGGTTTTAGGGCGGCATCCTTGCAGGGGGGTGCCGCTTTTTTTTGCATTTTTCTGTTTAAAAACTTGCACGTATGTACAAAAGGTTGTACATTTGATTCATCAAACAAACAGAAAAAAAATGATTACAAGCCGCCGCACCCTCGCAATTGAATTGAGCAAAGGAAACGTAAACGCTGCAACAGTTAGCAAGAAACTCGACCGCATTGTTAACCTTTGGTTAAGCCGCAACGAAATAGTAAAGGAAGCAGGGCAATACAAGCTTGCATAGTAGAACCCCTGCGGGGGCTTTTTAACTGTACACAATGGAAGACCAAATCCTGCTTAAACTTGACGACGGCCTCGAAATGGTCGTGACCTTTGATGTCGAAGCTGGCGAGGAAGCCACGCACATTTCACCGAGTCATCCAGCCACCGTGCGCATCATTCGCGTGGTGCTGTGGCAGAAGAATCACACCAGCTTTGAACGGATCGACATCACCTGTGCTGATGACAACCTGCTGGACTACAACCACGAACGTATTGAACAAGAAATATTGGAACATTTAGAAAACCAATAATGATGAACAAACCTATTTGTGTGCGCAGCAGTGTGCACGTTAAACCGACCCGCGACTTCAACCACCAGCAGCAGGAGCTTGCTGAACAGAAGCGCTTTGAACGATTGATGGAACAATTTAAAGCCGACCTCATTGCGGCATACACTAAGAAAGCATGAGCGTAATTGACGAACTAAAGGCGCTGTCGAAAAAATACGACATGAGATCTGACCACTTTCACAAAGACCCACGAGGCTTTGTCATTATGACGCGCCGAGGCGTGGAACACGTGCAAGCTAAAATAAAGGCCGTGGTGACCTTTGAAACGGTGCCCGAATGGTCAGACCCCAGCGAGGGGCGATACTGCGTTAAAGCGCACGCAAAATGCGAAATTGGGCACGTTGAAACATACGGCGAGGTGAGCAAGAGCAACAACCGCAACCAGTACCCTATCGCGATGGCCGAAAAACGAGCGCTGTCACGCGCCATTTTGAAGCTCGCAGGATTCTACCAGCTTGAAGTTTACGGAGAGGACGAGATTGACGAATGATTGAGCTGCACAACATTGATTGCATGGAATACCTTGCGACGTGCGAAGACAACGCTTTTGAGCTGGCTATTGTTGACCCGCCTTATGGGATTGACGTCACGAAAATGACACTTGGAAACGGCAGGAAAAAAATACACAGAGGTATAAGTAATTGGGATGCGCAGACACCAAGCAAAGAATATTTTTTTCACCTTTTTCGAGTTTCGAGCAATCAAGTTATATGGGGCGCAAACTATATGACCACGCACTTACCTCCAAGCATGGGCTGGGTGTACTGGGATAAGGGTACAGGAAAAAACGATTTTAGCGATGGTGAACTAGCTTTCACATCTTTTCATCGAGCGTTAAGGAGTTTCAAAAAGTCATGGGTAGGCGCAAACGCAAACAACGGCACAGCACGAATTCATCCAACAGAAAAACCTATTAAGTTGTACGAATGGCTGCTAATTAACTACGCCAAAGAAGGCGACCGCATACTTGACACGCACCTCGGCAGCGGTTCAATTGCCATTGCCTGCCATAACCTTGGGTTTGATTTAGTCGGCTGCGAACTCGATACCGACTACTTTAACGCGGCGCAGAAGCGACTGAAACAGCATCAGGCTCAAATACGAATACCGTTATGAACCTTGACGAGTTTTTCGCAGACGTCGAAGCCGATCAGCATGCGCATCAGGAGCGCCTCAAAGATTACGCGCTATTCCTGCTGCTTAACAGTACCATGCGCGACGACGACGAGGGACTGGAAGACGAGATAATTGACACGGAGCCAACGCTGGAGCGCTGGCGTGAGATATTCGAGCGTTTGAAGCTCAACCAACTACGGACAATCGACCTGCCTAACTGGTCCCAAACATCATTTAACAAATCATACAAAGACAATGGAATTGATAATTGAAGGACAGGTGCACCGCATCTGCAAACCATTTGAACACGAAAGCGGGTTCCGCAAATGTGAGGTGCACGTTAAAGTTACAGATGGAGAATATAGCGAAATTATACCTGTAGAGTTTACGAAAGAGTTAACCGATGAGGCTGTAGGGCTAACAGTCGGAGCTGATATAAAGGCACGCTGCAACGTAAGAGGCCGCGAATGGATGAGCAAAACAGGAGAGCACAAGGCATTTATGAGCTTGCGCGTTTGGACTTACGATTTGCCGCAAAAAAGCCTAAAGGAAAAAGCAATGGACAAAGCGCAAACAGCGCCTCAAACAAGTGACATGCCATGGGACAAATGAACCTAAAAATGTACCTGCAACACCACTACGGAAGCCTGACGGCTTGCGCCGAGGCTATTGAGGTGAGCAGAGGCACCTTGCACAATTACGTGACAAAGCATCCGGAGGGCGTGCTGCGACACACGAGCCGTCTGATGAAGAATGAAAACATAGAGCCGCAGGAACTCGTCCAAGCGGTAGAAACAACCAAAAATCAAGCGTTATGAATGACCAAGAATTTGCAATTTTTTTAATGTTAGCGCGTGTTGAAGTCGAACACACGGTAAAAGACGGAGGAACCGTTGACTTGTCTGAAATTGCAGCCCATGCTTGGGCAGCTAAGGTGATGTATTCGGAGGCTTTGCGAGAATACCACACAAAGTCCAAAGGTGAATCGTAAATACATCAACATTCCGATTGACATTTGGAACCTGAGCGAGCTGCACCCAAATGAACGGGTGCTGCTTGCTGAGGTCGCCAGCTTCAAAGAGTGCTTTGCAGGGAACGATCACTTTGCGAAGCTGTTGAACGTATCCGAGGCGACCGCACGAGGGTACATCAGCAACCTCATAAAGGCTGGTTACCTCATTCGAGAGGGAAGCAGATACAACCGACGACTGCGTAAATCTGCGCAAACGAATGCGCAAAATAGCGCAGACGAATGCGTAAAACAGCGCAAACGAATGCGCAAATCCACGCAAACGAGTGCGCAGAATTCAGCACATACTAATACATATACTAATACACCTACTATAACATCTACTAAAAGCACGCCTTCGCGTGCGGGTGTGGTGTTGCCGTATGAAACCGAAAAATTTCGAGAAGCATGGGCCGAGTGGCTGGAGTACAAGCGCACGGAGTACCGCTTTAAATACAAATCCGCCCAAACAGAACAACGGGCACTTATGACCTTAGCAAATGAACACCCCACAGAAAGCAGAGCAATCGAAGCAATTCATACAGCAATTGCAAACGGATGGAAAGGCTTCGTATTTGGTGCATCCAAGAGCAGGCGAACTAGAACCGGCGGAAAGGCAGCGCTTGAAGGAGGCGAGCTTGGCGATCAGCTTAGAGAGCTTGCAGAAACAGGAAATATCACAGGTGACAATCGAAACCGCCTTTAAAGGCACCAACGTCCGCACAGCGCTTAAGCTGGACGAACAGGCGACCCGTGCGGCGCTCATCGCGATGCTCGCAAAGTGCGTGCGGTTTGTAGACGCAAACAAGACGCTAACGGAGGGCGACGAGTACAAGATGGTGCTAGACGAGCTTGTTAAAGGATTTCCGACGTTTACCATCGAGGACTGGCGGCTGTGCCTGTACATGATGGCCAAGGAAACGTTTGGCGGATACTACGAGCGCCTGAAGCTCGCGCAGTTCGTGGAGTGCTTTACCAAGTACGAACAGCTGAAGCAACCAGTCATTACCAAGATACGGCAGGACGAAGCGGCGGACTTTCAGCGCATGCGCACGGAGGCTCTGCGCTATATTACCCCTGAATTTGGCACAGAGTTTAACCCGATTGCCGCGCGTGTTTCACCACAGGAATGGTTTAGAGGCGAGAACCGCCTGACATATACAGAGCGCGAAGAGATGGAGAAACGAGCAAAAGCACGCACCAATGAATGACCTTGAACGCTTTTGGCACGACCTCATCGACGGTCGGCGCTACATCATCAACGAAGTGTATGGTAACGAGGCTATGCTGAGATACAGGCCGCACCCAAAGGAAAAGGAGTATTTCCTTGCTAACAACGGGCGCGTGGCGTATAGCATCGAGGTATCAGAGCACACCCGTAGCTTTTGGGACATGTGTGAGCGCATGTACGGACACAAGCGGCTGGCGTACGAGGACCGCCTGACTAAGAACAAAATCAAAGCGCAGAGCTACCCTGAGTACAAGAAAGGCAAGGCAGAGCGCGAGGCATTGGCGGCAAAGATTCGCGGCGTAATATTGGACCATGCCAAAGAGGAGCACCAAGACGGACAGCAAGGCCAGCAAGCAACTGCGCAAGAAACCACGGGCAAAGAAGCCGCTAACACACGCACAACTCAAGAAGAAGGTCGATGAGTGGTTTAGCAAGTACATCAGATACAGAGCGGCAGACAAGTACGGTGAAGCCGAGTGCTGGACATGCGGAAAGCGTTACCATGTTAGGCATCTCCAAGCAGGACATTTTGCATCTCGGCGGTATATGGCCACCCGTTGGCACGACCCAGCTGACGGACACGGGAACGTGCAATGTCAATGCGTTGCCTGCAATCTGTACGACCAAGGGCGTCAGTGGGCTTTCGGTCGACGACTTGACCAAGCTGTCAAAGGACGAGCTGAAGAGATTATGCGAGATACAGAACAGGCTAGACCGTATGGTGTGGCAGAGCTGCGTAAGCTCGTTGATCACTACAAGGCACAAGTGGAAAGGTTCGTTTTGGACAAACCTGCCATCAATGAGCCAAGAGATAAAACAGAAGCATATAACCGAGCTAAGAGACGCAAGGCGGAGTCTACTGCTGGCTGACCATACAACACAATACACTGCACGCATGCGCCGAGTGAATGAGAAGCTGTACGCGCTGACGGGCAACATCATCTATGCCTATGCCGACGATACCACGTAAGCAAACACCTGACCCACGCAAGAAGAAGCAGCAACGCGATCGGCCACAAGACAAGCGCTATTGGTCTGGGGCATGGCGACGTGCGCGGCTGGCTTACATCAAGAAGCATCCGACGTGCGTAGTGTGCGACAGGTTGGCCAAGGTTGTGGACCACATCCAACCCGTCAGGCTAGGCGGTGAGTTTTGGGACAGCAGCAACTGGCAGAGTATGTGCGAGAGGTGCCACAATGCCAAGTCTGGACGCGAAGCGCACGAGGGATAGGGGTATGCAAAAACCATAGGCAAAAGCAGCAGCATCGCCGTAGTATCCTTCTCTCTT
>Ga0181406_1000488_pt1 | contig 15021 bp, 20 predicted proteins | sample 29SPOviralmetaG_FD_130135 | JGI IMG/M metagenome (GOLD analysis project Ga0181406, IMG submission 130135) | Marine viral communities from the oligotrophic San Pedro Time Series (SPOT) site, San Pedro Channel, CA, USA - 29 SPOT_SRF_2011-12-20 | ecosystem: Environmental > Aquatic > Marine > Strait... | reverse complement strand
TGAATTATAATTCTCGTTTACGAATACTTTTAAATCTGAACTATCTTGAATATCGTAGCCATTAGAATTTGCGAATAATAATCTCGCAACAGTTTCAGAATTATCATCAACTAATTTTTTAATTTCGTCTTCTGAATATCCTGCAATCAAATCAACGAAATCTGATAATTCTTTACTATCAACAACATCAGGAATTATTTCTTTTTCTTGAACTTTTATTTTTGGAAATTTCTTTGCTGAATAATTGCTTTTATAAGAACGATCATAATAAACATTATCTGAATAACCTTTATTCCAATAATTAGTATTTGGAATTATATTATCATTAGAATATTTTAGATTTTTATGTTCTGACCAACTGCCCAAAAATTGAAAAGAGTTAGTATAATTATCTAATAATAAAACTCGGCTTGACATTTCTGCCTGAGTAATTTTTTCAATACAATCTATAAACTTTTCATTTTTTAAAAGTTTGTAATCTCTTTTAACTATTGGTCTTAAAATAGTTTTTGAAAAAAAATAACTATCTGACATATCCTTATTTAAAAGGGGGGCAGGTAATCTAGGGCTATTGTGCATTAAAAACAAATCGCAACTATCATTATCCTGATTGAGAACTTGAAAAGGGTGGCAATTTTTATTGTTAGTATTTCCCTGAGTAGTAATTCTAAAATGCAGGGCAATCTCATCTGCTTTTTTAAAATGCTCTTTACATACTTTTTGAATTTTATTTATTTTTTTAGTAAAGAATTTTTTAGTAATAACTCTATTCGTATCTTTACATAAATACATTAAACCAAATCCATGAGGATTTTGATTAAATGCTTTTCTTATTATTTCTTTGGTAAAGTGTTTTGGTTTACCCTGAATTATTAAACACATATTGACCTCTTTCTGTTTTATTTTTTTTAAATGTTTAAAGTAATATTTATATAGAAATAATCTCTAAATCGCAACTATCTCAAAATTAAAACTTGTTTTATTGTGAATAATACCTATATTGGTACTGTTGCATTTTTATCACACAATATGTGGTATATTTACAACAAATTTAATAAATGGTCGTTTATCTAAGATTTTGAAATTGACCTCTTTTTCTTAGGTAAACACCAAAAAATAAAGGGCTAATAATTACAATGAGAAATTTAATTCAATTCATATTCTTTATGATGTTTTTTCTAGGTATGATTTTTATGTTTATATCTATTAATGAAATGGGTTTGATGCTGTTGGTTTCTGTGTTTTCAATTATTGGTGGTTTAATCTTACTCTGTAAATCAGCTTAACGAGAATTGTATTTCCCACACCACGCAGGGTAAACTTTTAAAAAATCTAATACTATTTATAAAATATAATCTAATTAAACGACTAACTCAAAAATCAAAGTATTACTCGTTAAGAAATTAACTCGTTTAAATACTCCAATAAATAAAACAAGTAATACAAATTATAAAAAAAAACGCTGTGTTAGTTCCTGCTACCTGAAATTAAATTTTGATTTATTAACTAGAAATTTCAACTTAGTTAAGCGAGAAATTTAACCCTTAAAATTTTGAGCTGTTGTTCTATTTGCTGTACTAGATGTTGTATTAGTTTTTGTATTACTCGCTTTACTATTATTTGAATTATTATTTTTACTTTTAATATTTGTTTTATTATTTCCTGAATATAATTTTTTATAATAGTTTGGGTGTTTAAATTCAAAAGTCATTTTTAAATATTTACTTTAGAATTATTCTAAATTCAACTAAAAATTGAAAAAAAAAATTCACTATCATAAGTTGCGATTGCAAACTAGGTTTTATAAGAGTGCGATTGCAAAGTAGGATTAGTATTGACTTTGGGTTAGTATTGATATAGGGATTAAATTTGAAAGGTAGGTAAGGTACAATGGAAAAACATTTCATTTGGTTACGATATTTAAGATATTGGGTATGCCACTTATTAATTTTTTACAAACTAAAATAATAAATACAAGGAGTTAATCTTATGATTATAAATATTCTTAAAACATATAACTTTAATTTCTTGTTTTGGAATTTGACTTTGGAAAAATTTACTACAAAAGTAATAATACCAAAATCAGGATTTATTAATTACAATAAAAAGACAACATATTTTTTTATAGGTAAATGGTTATTGACTATAAATTAAAACAGTAAGGTAGGTACTATGCCAAACAAGACACTACACTTAGGGGGATTGTCAAAAGGATTAGAACTTATGAAGTTGTTTCAATCGCTTGACGATAAAGTTGATGTTTCGTGCTACTCAATATTTTTATTAGTATGCTTTCAAGACGGCATTAATAATGAAAATATAAAAAGCTACTTTCCAAATATGTCTAAATCTAGAGTTTCTAGGTCTGTGCATATCCTTTGTGATGTAGCTAAAACAAGAAAAGATAGAAAAGGACTAAATATACTAAAGCAAGAAATAAACCCTGAAGATTACCGACAGAGAACTTTAGTCTTAACAAGTAAAGGAAAAACTGTTAAAGATAATATTCTCAGGTTGTTGGGGTAAGAAAAATAAAAGGAGAAACTTATGCTCAACACTAGGATAACAATACGACAAGCTATTACAAAGGTCAGTGATATGGAATGGATAAATCAAAAGAATGGAGTACTTAGTATAAAAAATGCTGAGGTCTTTGCTACTTTCTACGGTTTTGAAAATCTATTAAATGAACTTGCTACTGAAAATGTTAGGGAGTTTAAAACTCATTGTAGAAGTGAGTTGTTGTATAAGAACGGAACGATAAATCGTAAGTTAGCAGCTCTTTCTAAGCTCTGTACTTGGGCAAGAGGTGTTAAAGGATTTCAATTCAAATGGGGATTACCTCTTATTGAATATGAAAAAGAAAATAACAAACGAGAATTTGTTGTAAGTAAAGAACTACAAAGTAAATTACTTTTAACTGCTCGTTTAAATTACAGAGATGATGAAGCTGATCTTTGGGAGTGTTTAATATTAACAGGTTGCCGAGTAAGTGAACTTTTAAATCTTACTTGGGATAAAATCAAAGATGGATTTATGCACTTAGTTGATACTAAAACAGGGGACGATAGATTTGTTCCTATTTTTGAAGAAGTAGAAAAAATACTTTCAAAGAGAAAGAAAATGGGTTTAGAAAAGCCTTTTCCCTTATCTATCCACGCAGTTGAACACGCTTGGGGAATGGTAAGAAAAAAACTAGGTATGCAACACGAGAAAGATTTTGTTATTCACTCGTTAAGGCATACTTGTATTACTCGACTATTGAAGAAGAAGATTGGAATAGAAGTGGTGCAAAAAATTGTTGGTCATAAAGATATAAGAATGACCCAAAGATATAACCACCCAACAAAGGACGATCTTAAAGATGCAATTAAGGGAGTATACACAAATAGTTAAATTAACTTGGTACTTAGCGATAAAAATGCCCTCGTGGTGAAATTGGTAGACACAAAGGACTTAAAATACTTTTATCGTTAAAATACCTCAACAACCTGAGGAGCTTATGACGACTAATATAGAAAATACTACAAGTGGATTAGAAAACAGGGAACTAGAAAGACAGGGAACTTGGATCAAAAAAGGAGTTGATAGATATAAACAACAGATACAGAAGAACGAGAAAAAAGGTAGAAACTCAGTTACACCTCCGTTCATTTATGTCCAGAAACAATTATTAGTACCATTAGCAGAGAAGATTGACAGCTTTGTTAAGCGAGAATTATCTACAGCTGGGCGAAGACACACGGCAGCTCTACCATTAAGAGATTTAGATGATTCAAAAAAGGTAGCATTAATAACACTAAAGATAATAATAGATTGTATAGCGAGTAAAAAAACTTTAGCTCAGACAGCTCAACAAATTGGAAGTATGATTGAACTAGAGCTACAAAATAATATTTTTAAGGAGAAAGAACCACACCTTCACACAGTTGTTTTAAGAGATTTAATTAAAAGAACTAACAATGTCAAACATCGTAAGCGAGTATTTGCTCACACGTTAAACAAGTACAAGGTTGAAGTTGATAAGTGGGATATAAAAAAACAAGCATTAGTAGGTCTAAAGTTAGTTGATCTTACCATCAAACACACAGGACTTTGTCGTTTAAAACCAGTTAGAGAAAGTAGGCACAAAACAGTTAATTACCTAGTGTTAAAAGACGAAGTGCAAAAAAAGATAGATGATAACTCGTTTAACTGTAGCGTACTTACACCATATTACAAAGCGATGATAGTACCACCTAAAAACTACACTACTGCATTTAATGGTGGATTTCAAAACGAGTATTTAACTAAACAACCTTTAATTAAAACTCACGATTACGAATACTTACACCTGTTAGATAACAAAGAACTAAAAGATTTTTACGATAGTGTAAACCATTTGCAATCTGTTGCATTTAAAATTGATAAAGATATGTTTAATATTTTTAAAGATATATGGGATAAGAACTTAAGGTTAGGTAAGTTTCCTGACAGAGAAAGTTTATTAGACGCAAGAAAAAAACCTAAGGGTATTTACCGAGACCCAAAAGTTGATGAAATACTAGAGCTTCGTATAAAATATAAGCGTGATTTAAATAGAGTTTATAATGATGAGATAGCGAGAAAGTCTAAAGTATTAAACACGCTAGTGGCAATGGAACTTGCTTTAGAATACTTAGAGTTTGAAAGAATATACTTTGCAATTTTTGCTGATAAGCGAGGAAGATTGTATTGTATGGGAACTACCGTGACCTACCAGACTGATCAAAAGATTAAGTCGTTAATCAGCTTTGCAAATAGTGAAAGGTTAGGCGAGAAAGGTAAGTATTGGCTCTGGGTTCACGCTTCTAATACTTGGGGTAATGATAAGATTTCCTTTGATGACCGATATAAATTTACTGATGAGAAGTTAGACGAGTTTATTAGCTACGCTGATGCACCTCTGGATAACAAAGGTTGGAACTATGCAGATAAACCTATGGAGTTTCTTAAAACTTGCTACCATTTAAAACAAGCTAAACTTCAGGGTTTAGATTACGAATGTAATTTACCTGTGTCTATGGACGCTACTTGTTCAGGATTACAAGTGCTTTCAATATTAATGAGAGATGAACAAACAGCTAGAAAAGTAAATGTACTTCCTAGTGAAGTGCCACAAGACATATACCGTGCAGTTGCAGAACGAGTAAAAGCAAAAGCTGAGATTCTTGCTGGACAGGGAAGTGCCGAAGCAAATCGTTGGTTGCAATTTGGTATTACAAGAAAAATTGTAAAGCGTAATGTAATGACTTATGTTTACTCGCTTAAGCCCTATGGTGCTAGACAACAAATCTTTGATGAATATAAAAAAATTATAGAGTTTGATCCCGATAAAAAAGTTTTAGCAGATGACGGGTTTAGTGATTGTCGTTGGTTAGCTAAGATTGTATGGGAAAAAATGGAAGAAGAAATAGATTTAGAAGCTCAACTAATGAAGTGGTTTCAAGATTGTGCAAAACTATTTGCTCAGGCAAACTTAAAAATGAAATGGAAAACTCCTATGGGCTTTCCTGTGGAAATGGATTACAGGTATGATGTACCTTTTAGAGTTAAAACTGCGATTGCAGGATCGTTAGTTTACACTACTTATAGACGAGAAATAAATCGTAAAGATTCTAGACGTTATTCTTCATCAGTGTCTCCTAATATTGTTCACAGTTTAGACGGTGCTTTGAACCAAGCTGTTGCTTTGTATTGTAAGAACGATGAGTTTCCTATTGAAAACTTATTGATGGTACACGATAGTTTTGGAACTACACCAAACAGAATAGATCAATTAAATAAAATAATTCGTAAAGCTGCGATTGATTTATTTAAAGATGATTACCTTGATGTTTTATACAGAAGTTGGGAAGCCCAGCTGCCCGAAAAATATAAATCTCGCTTAACACCTCCACCTGCTCGTGGAAATTTAGACATTAATGAAATAGCAAACAGTAGCTATTTTTTTAGTTAAATAGTTGCGAAAGCGAGACTAATGATTATATACTATGATGAACGACAAGGACATTGCCGAATACCATAAGTTAATTAACAAACTTAATAAAAAGAAAGAAGAAAAGACAATGAAATTATTTGTATATGGAAGTTTAAAAGAGGGCTACGCACTAGATTATGTTTTAAAGAGAAGTAAAAAAATTGGTAATTATATTACAGAAGCAAAAGGTTTTATGATGACAGGTTTTTGGTTTCCTTATGTGACAAGAAAAGAAAACTCTGAATATAAAATTAAAGGGGAACTTTATGAAGTTAATAAAGAAGATTTAAGAACTGCAAACAGAATAGAACTTGGTGCAGGTTATAAATTTGAAGAAATTGATAAAGGTGTATTTGGTTATATCTATCCTAAAAAGAAAGACATTAAATCTTTAAACGTAATTACTAATAGAAAAGAAAAATATTATGAGTGGCGACATACTAAAGATATGAAAGACCTGTAAACTATGGATTTAATTTTATTAAATGATGGTTTGTATCAGCTTGTTAAAGTAACAAAAGAAATGACAAAGGGTATAGAACTATTAAGTGAAGTAGATTGTTTTAATCTTTGTGATATATTGAGATTGCATTTATCAACTTATCACGAACCACCTTTTAATGCCTATTTAATGAATGATGGGACAGGAATTTTATATGGCTGTATTTGTAAGTAAATAGTCTCGCTTACGATATATTCTCACAAAGGAGAACAACATTAGAGACACTCTTGGAGGTAAAACACAAATGATAAATGAAAAAATGATACATACGACACCTGTGGGTACGGGTAATTATAATTACTTATTTACTCCTGACACACAGTTTGAAAAGCGAGGTAAGTTTTCGGTAAACCTTACTTTATCAGATAAAGACGCTGCACCTTTTATTAAGATATATGAGGAGACTTTAAAAGCTCGTCAAGAAAAGGAAAACAGCGATAAGCGTGCACCACACAATCAGTACAAAGCACTGAAAGAGGGTGGTGTTGAGTTTAAATTTAAACTTATCAATAAAGTAAAAAAGAAAGACGGAACTGACTTTGAACAAAGACCAAAGATTTTAAATTCAGATAAAACAGTTGCAGAACAACAACTTGTTTATAATGGAAGTAAAATGAAGATCGCCTTTCAAATGGTTTCTTGGGCAAATAACTTACAAGGAGTTGGAGTGACTTTACGAATGAAAGCAGTCCAATTAATTGAAGTTGTTTCTGAAAAACCTAACACTGAATCTGATGGAAAGTCATCTAACTATGATTATGGCTTTACTGAGGAGAAAGTTTCCAATGTACCTAGTGGGAAAAAGGAAGTACCCGTTTCGGAAGAAACAGCGGACTTCTAAGTATCGTAGTGGGCTTGAAGAAACTGTAATCAACGATCTAAATAACCGAAAGGTTAATTTTAAATACGAAAAGTATGTCATTGATTACTTCAAGCCCTCTACTAAACACAAGTACACTCCTGATATTGAATTGGAGAATGGAATACTAATTGAGATTAAAGGTTTCTTTAAACGAGAAGATAGAAAAAAACATCTATTGGTTAAAGAACAATTACCAAAACTAGATATTAGATTTGTCTTTGGTAATTCAAAAAACAAAATTTATAAAGGAAGTAAGACAAGTTATGCAGATTGGTGCAACAAACATGGATTTAAATTTGCTGACAAAATAATACCAAGTAATTGGATAACAACATAGGGAGGAACAATGTCTAAAGAAAAAAGAACTTACGACAATATAAAAGATCATGGTACAGATATGTCTTTTGAAAGTGAGGTAAAATTTACACCTAGAATATTTGATGATCGTGGAGATTTAGATTTAACAAAACAAATTGATAACAAAGATGAAAGAATAAAACTTTTAACTACAAAGCTAACAAACATGGTTGAAAAAAATCGTGCTTTGTATGCTCATGTTAGAAATCTTGAAGATATAAATGAAGCCCATAAAAAATTAAATGGTGTTCTTCAAAGACAGCTAGAAGAAGAAAAAGGCAAACTTAAAAGATTAATAGATGATCGTTTAAATTCTGCAAGAACAGTAGGTAGTAATGAGTAATGATTCAGAATTTATTAAACACCTACCTTGTACGACCTGCCCATCAAGTGATGGAATGGCTTTGTACTCTGACGGGCACACTCATTGTTTCGTCTGTAATACTACTAGCAATTCTAATGACACTAATACAGATAATAGGAATGTACCTAAAAATGTTTACTTTAGTGAGTTATTACAAGGTAAAGAAATTAGTTTGTCTAAGCGTAAACTTACTTTGGAAAGTTGTAAAAAGTGGGATTATAAAGTTGGAGAAGTTAATAAAGAACAAGTCCAAATAGCAACTTACTACAATAAAAAAAGACAACCTGTATTTCAAAAACTAAGATTTAAAAACAAAGAGTTTAAAACTTTAGGAAATATAAATGAAGCAACTCTTTATGGGCAAAACTTATGGAGTGGAAAAGGTAAGATTTTGTGCGTATGTGAGGGAGAAATAGATAGTATTAGTTTAAGTCAATTATTCAATCATAAGTATCCTGTTGTCGGTATTCCTAATGGAGTAAACGGAGCAGTTAAATCATTAAAAAAACAATTAGAATTTTTAGAAAACTATGAACAAGTAATATTTTTCTATGACCAAGATGATGCAGGTCAAGAGTGTGCTAAAAAATGTGCAGAACTTCTTACAGTAGGTAAAGCTAAGATTGCAAACTTTGAACTAAAAGATGTTAATGAAATGTTAATTAACGGTTTGGGTTCAGATGTAATTAAAGCTATGTGGGAAGCAAAAACATATAGACCTGATGGTGTTGTTGCAGGAGAAGAACTTTGGGAAGTTATTAAAAAAGAAGATGAAAAGGCAACTGCATTTTATCCATACGAGGGATTAAATAGAAAACTATTTGGTATTAGAAAAAGAGAAATAGTTACTGTTTGTGGTGGCTCAGGAATTGGCAAGAGTTTAATGACAAAAGAAATTGCTTATCATTTAATTAAAGCAGGCAAAAGAGTTGGAATTATATCTCTTGAAGAAAGTTTAAAAAGAACTTGTGAGGGTATAATTGGATTACATTTAAATAAACCTATTCACATAGATAGAGAAAATGTAACAGAAACAGAATTAGAAACTGCCTACAAAGAAACAGTAGGTAATGGAAAAGTATTTCTTTATGATCATTGGGGATCAGTAGAAGAAAATACAATTATTAATAAGATAAAGTATTTTGCAAAAGCATTAGACATAGAATATTTATTTATAGATCACATATCTATTATTGTTAGTGGATTAGAAACTAATGATGAAAGAAAAACTATTGATTTGTTAATGACAAAGTTAAGAGCATTAACAGAACAATTAAATATTGGTGTAATAATTATCTCACACTTAAAAAGACCTGAGGGTAATAAAGATCATACTGATGGATTAAAAACTTCTTTAGGACAACTAAGAGGTTCGGGTTCAATAGGTCAGCTAACTGATATTTGTATTGGCTGTGAAAGATCAACTTCAGATACTAACGATTCTAAAAAAACAACTGTAAGAATTTTAAAAAATAGATTTGCAGGAATTACAGGAATTGGAACAACACTACAATACAATTCAGAAACAGGGAGATTAAAAGAATATGAAACAACCAATAATTTTTGATATAGAAACAGATGGATTTAATCCAACAAAGGTACATTGCTTAGTCTTGCAAAAAGACGGAGAAGAAATTTCGTTCATTGGACGAGATATACCGAAAGGTATTGATTTACTTGCTGACAACTTAGTCGTGGGACATAACGTGATTAAATACGACCTCCCAGTCTTAAAGCGTTTGTATGACTACTCTCATAGCCCTGAGTTAGTACACGATACTCTATGCCTTAGTCGTCTTATCTACCCTGACATAGCCAATAGCGTAGACTTTAAATTGTTGGCAAGTAATCGCATTGAAAAATCAGTAGTTGGTAGACACAGTTTAAAAGCGTGGGGTCAAAGATTAAATTTTCATAAAGGAGATTTTGCTGAGATATACGACTTTAAAAATTTTAATAAAGATATGCTTGAATATTGTATTCAAGATGTAAAACTAACTTCTCTACTTTATAAAAAACTTTTAGAAAAAGGATTTAGTAAAGAAAGTGTAGAACTAGAACACGAAGTAGCAAACATTCTTAAAGAACAAGAAGAAAAAGGATTTGGCTTTGATGTACCTAAAGCACAAGAATTACATTCAAAATTATTAGGTAGAACACACGATTTAAAATTACAATTAGAAAATAGATTTCCTGATTGGCAAGTTGATTTAGGAGAGTTTATTCCCAAAGTTAATAATAAAAAGTTTGGATATAAAAAAGGTGTTGCTATTAGAAAATCTAAAACAATGAAATTTAATCCATCAAGTCGTCAACAAATATCAAATAGACTTATGGAACTTAGAAATTGGAAACCTAAAAAGTTTTCTGAAACAGGTTTGCCAATAGTAGATGAAGAAACTTTAGGACATTTAGATTATCCTGAGGCAAGAGAACTTAATGAATACTTATTAATAGAAAAAAGATTAGGTATGTTAAGTGATGGTAAAAATGCTTGGTTAAAAGTTGTTAAAGATGGACGAATACATAGTAATTATATTACTAATATTACAACAGGTAGAATGAGTTGTCGTAGTCCTAACTTACAACAAGTACCTAGTATTAACTCTCCTTATGGAAAAGAATGTAGAGAATTATTTATACCAACTAAAGGTTATGTAATGGTAGGTGCAGATGCAAGTGGAATTGAAGCAAGAAGTTTAGGACATTATATTTATAAATACACAGGTGGACAAGAGTATGTCAATTTAATTTTAAATGGAGACATACATACTTATAATCAAAAAAACTTAGGTTTAAAATCTAGAGCATTGGCGAAGACAATACTTTATGCAGTACTTTATGGAGCAAGCTCACGGAGAGTTATGGAAATACTTGATTGTTCTATGCACGAGGCTAAAGAAGTATTAGAAAAGTTTTATAAAGTATTACCTTTCTTACAAGAAATTAAAGAAGACATTTATCATAAAGTAGAAAGTAAAGGATACTTAGTTGCTATTGATAAAAGAATATTAACTATTAGATCACAACACTCAGCGTTAAATGCTTTAAATCAAAGTTGCTCTGCAATTATTATGAAGAAAGCATTAATTATTCTTTGGGATAAATTAAAAGATAAAGACGCATTTGTAGTAGCTAATATTCACGATGAATTTCAAATAGAATCAAAACCAGAAATAGCAGATGAAGTAGGAAAATTAGCGGTAGATAGTATAATTGAAGCGGGAGAACACTTTAAATTAAGAGTACCCTTAGGAGCTGAATACCGTGTTGGAAAAAGTTGGGCTGAAACCCACTAACGCTAAATGGAGAAAATGGGCTTCCAACGCTTTATGTAATCAAAGAAAACGTCAAGGTCACGATTGTGGATTAACTATTGATGAGTTAATAAATATTACACCTAGTCATTGTCCTTGTTGTGGAACAGTTTTAGTACCACAAGGTAAGCAAGACAACTCCCCGTCTGTAGATAGATTAAATGCAGATGGAGGATACAACAAAGAAAACATTTGGATTATTTGTCATTCTTGTAATTCTAAAAAATCAAACAGTAAATCGCCTAATGAGTTATACAAAATAGCAGATACTTGGTGGGCAAAATTAAAGGAGCTTAAATGCAAGTTATAATTGTTCTTCACGATAAAGAAGATGCTAAATCAAAAGATAAAATTGAATATAGTATCTTTGAAAAGTATAACGATGGCGAACACCCTGAGGATATGATCAACAGTCCTGCTGTTCAAGTAGGTTCTATTCTTTCAGGTTTTCTTAAAACAATAGAACAACATGGAGCATACTTAGGAGTATTACCTATTATAGAAGCTCAAGAAAAAGATTTTGACCAAGATGATTTTAGAAACAAAATAAAGAATAGAGACGGAAACGTCATACACGTTAATTTAAATAATATAAAACCAAAAGGAAGTGCGTAATGAGTACATTATTAGTTGATGCAGATGTAGTTGCTTATCAAGTAGCCTTTGCTACAGAAGAACCTATTAGATGGGGACACCACGAAGACGAGTTTGCAATATGGACACTGCACTCTGACGAGAAAGATTGTGTTAGAAAAATTGACGACTACTATCATACACTCAAACAAGATACACAATGTAAAGAACTTATCTCAGCGTTTAGCGATAAAGATAATTTTAGAAAAGAAATATACCCTGATTATAAATTAAACAGAACTAAACAAAGAAAGCCTTTAACTCTTAAATTTTGTAGGGATTACATTTTTAAAAAATACAATGGATATGTTAGACCTAGATTAGAAGCTGATGATATTTTAGGTATACTTGCTACATCTAAAATTATTAAAGGTAATAAAGTTATTTGTAGTATTGATAAAGACTTAAATCAAATTGCAGGTTTACATTACAATCCAACTCTTAAAGAATTTTATGGCATAACTAAAAAACAAGCTGACTATAATTTTTATTATCAAATACTTGTAGGCGATGCCACAGATAACTACAAAGGAGCTCCTACATACGGAGAGGTTAAAACTAAAAAGACTTTAGATAGAAAAAAGAATTTATGGAGCATAGTTAAAGAGTGCTACAAAAAACAAGGACTAACAGAAGAAGATGCTTTAGTACAAGCTAGATTAGCTAGAATACTAAGAAATACTGATTACGATTTTAAAAAGAAACAACCAATATTATGGAGTGGAAATGCCAAATAAAGATATGTTTAAAGGCTCTACTTACGACAGTTTAAATACTCAAGTAGACGGAGATCATTACAAAGGTATGAAGATACAGCCTGCTGAGTTTATAAATGAAAACAAACTTCCTTTTGCTGAGGGTAATGCAATTAAATATATTTGTCGCCACCCTAAGAAAGGTAAAGAAAAAGATATAAGAAAAGCAATACACTATTTAGAAATGATATTAGAAAGGGATTACGATGACAATTAATTCTGTAAAAAAATGGAAAAAGAAAACTTGGTTAAATGTTGATATTCTTTATGAAGATGTATTTTATGCAAGAACTCCCGATACAGAAAAAACTTTTCCGCCAACAGTTAATGCTTCATACACAATAGTTGGTCAAAACACTACTAGATCAACTTTAGAAGAAATACCTGTTGAAGACGAAAAATCAAAAACAAAAACCCCTGAGGAAAACAATAATGAAGAAACTATTAAAACAGATACTACTGTGGTTATCAACAAACCCCCCGAAGTATAAATTTGTACTTTGTTTATGGGAAGACGCAAACTCAGATAGCTCGTGGAATGAGCTTTCTACCATAGAACAAATGCTACCAACTGTGTGTATGAGTGTTGGTTTTGTTATTAATGAAACAAAAGATTCTTTTATTCTAGCGTCAGATTTTACAACTGACCTAAAAAATGGCAAATATGTTATTGCTGAGGCAGGCAATACTATGGTCATTCCTACCAAAAACGTACTTAAAATAGTACCAATCCCCCTAAAAATACAAGCTAAATAGTTGCTCTCTTGGATACAAAACTATGATTTCACAAGAATTAATAGATTATTTAGATAAACAATTCCCTGATAAATCGCCAGATTTAAAGGACTCAGAACGACAAATTTGGATAAAAACTGGTCAAGCCAGTGTCGTATCCCATCTAAAAATGATCTTAAATGACAATGATCAAAACATTTTAAAACAAACGATAATTAATACTCGTTTAACAACTAAGGAGAAGTAGATTTATGTGTGGATTTTCACGACCTAGATATACTCCACCGCCACCACCGCCAACTCCAGCAGCTCCCGCAACAGAAATAAATGCTAGTGAAGCTAGATTAAGAGATAAAGCTCCAAAAGCTCCTCAGGTTAATACAGCTAGTACAGTTAGCTATTCTAAAAAAAGAGGGAAACAAGCGTTGAGAATACCTTTACAAATTGGTGGAGGTTCAAGTGGAACGGGTGCAAACGTACCTTAATAGATAATTATGGCAAACTATAAAACAGCAAAATCACGATATAATACTCTAGAGGCAATAAGAGACCCTTACCTTGACAGAGCACGAGACGCAAGTGAGTTTACTATTCCCTCAATAATGCCTCGTGAATATCATTCTAAACACACTACTCTCTATACTCCTTATCAAGGAATAGGAGCTAGAGGTGTTAATAACCTAGCATCTAAACTTCTTTTAGCTTTGCTTCCCCCTAATCAACCTTTCTTTAGACTAACTCTTGACGAGTTTACTTTATCTGAGCTTGCAGGACGAGATGATATGAAAGGCGAATTTGAAAAAGCTATGGGTTCAATAGAACGAGTAGTTATGAATGAGATGGAAGTTAATAATTTTAGAAATGCTTTATTTGAAAGTTTAAAACATCTTTTAATTTGTGGTAATGTTTTACTTTATATTACCCCAGATTTAAAAATGAAAGTTTATCATTTAGATAGATTTGTCGTTAAGAGAGACGGTATAGGTAATGTTTTAGAGATAATTACAAAAGATATGGTAGCTCCCAGCACGCTAACAGAAGAACAAAAACTATTAGTTGAGGGAGATAAACAAAAAGACGGATACGATGACACTTGTGAAATTTATACTTGTGTTAAAAGATCAATGAATGGTAAGAAATGGGAAGTACACCAAGAAATATATGATAAAATAATACCATCTTCTATTGGAACTTATCCTATTGATAGAAATGCTTTTGTACCATTAAGATATACTTCTATTGATAATTCTGATTACGGCAGAGGATTTATTGAAGAATATATTGGCGATCTTCGTAGCTTAGAGGCTTTATATAGATCAATCGTTGAGGGATCAGCAGCAGCTGCTAAAGTATTATTTCTCGTTAAACCTAATTCAAGTACAAGACTAAAAACTTTATCTGAAAGTCCTAATGGTGCTATCCGTGAGGGTAATGCTGATGACGTATCTACTTTACAAGTTAATAAATTTACTGACTTTAATATTGCTTTACAAACAAT
>Ga0181406_1000483_pt1 | contig 15054 bp, 12 predicted proteins | sample 29SPOviralmetaG_FD_130135 | JGI IMG/M metagenome (GOLD analysis project Ga0181406, IMG submission 130135) | Marine viral communities from the oligotrophic San Pedro Time Series (SPOT) site, San Pedro Channel, CA, USA - 29 SPOT_SRF_2011-12-20 | ecosystem: Environmental > Aquatic > Marine > Strait... | reverse complement strand
CTCCATCACAAACATTACCATCAACATCCAATACATCAGGAGTCAGGGCATTTACTTCATTAAGTGTTAAATATCTGGTTGCATCTCTATTCTTAAGTATGAACATCGTGCCTGGATTTAAGGCAGCATACTTATTTGCTTCAAGAATACTTATATTCTCTACATATCCTAAGTCGGGATCAATATACCCAACACGGATGTCTTTCTTAGTAGCAGGTCCGAAGATATTAAATGACATTCGGTACTATAATTTACTGTTCATCATAGTGATATTTATCATGATATATCGAGAGCAGCATCGGCTTCTGCTAGCTGATTTGCTCTCGCTTGTTGCTCTGCTGGAGTCAAATCAGTTCTCATTGATATTACACCCGTCTCTGGATCAGTGGTAGTTATGTTAACATCCGTCTCTCCACCAGAAGTTTTATTGTTTACATCTGGTGTTGATCTATTAGGTTCAACGTAAGGTGTAGATCCTTCTCCTTCAATACCACCTTCATTTTCAGATTCCTCTTTTGTTTTTTCATCAACAGATTTGGCACTTGGTGTCTCTCCCTCGGTCTGTGCATCACCACCCTGACAGAATGTATAGAAGTCAGAAGCAGCAATGGTTGGTGTTGCTTCACAACCAAAAACATTTAATTTAATATTTGTAAATGACAGTGCAGAAGTTATACTTCCACCAATATCTGGAATTAAATTTTTAACATCCAAAAGTGAAGTGACATCTGCAATTCCAGCAAGAGTATCATTCATATCTTCCATATATGAATTTAAATTATCTACCAAATTATTATTAGCACCATCTATTTCCGGTCTTGATCCTGCTAATACTTGAGCAGTGATTGTTTCTGCAGTACACATCGGAACATATGGATTTGTAGTTGCTCCAGCAGGGTATCCATTTTCATCTTCACCTTTTGTTGCTCTATCAGTTGCTTCTTTGATAAGTTCTGGTAGGTCTATAGCACCAGTCAAAGCTCCTAAAATTTTATCACCAAGACCATCAGTCATTTTTGAATATAAACATCTAATTAAATCAGTAAATACTTGCTTCATATCAGAGAATTGATATCTCATACTTGAAGGAAGTGCTGCTACAACTTTTGATAGTGCTTTATTTAAAGTCTTCATCACGAATTCCATAATTTTATCATAGATGACTTTCATATATTTTGCCATCTCATCTGCAAAACTTTTCATCAATGCTTGTAGATCACTAATTGTATTAGTAACAGCATCAACATAACTTTGAAGTGCTTGAAGATATGAATCAATCTTAGTGGTTAAATTATCAATCGCAGTTTGAATACCTTTAAGTGCAGAAGGTACATGTTCCTGGGGATCTGGTTTTAAAAGAACAATTTTCTCATCACACTTTGCTTGCCTCTTAGTATCTGCAGAAGTAGTTTGATGTACGCCATCTGAATTTTCATTTGTTGCACCGGGTGCTGGTGGAGCTCCAGGTCCTGCTTCCTGTGGTTTTTCTGCTGCTTTTTTTTCTGCTTCTCTTCTCTCTATTTCCGCTACTACTGCATCTTCACGGGCGAGAGTTGCATCAAGAGATCTATCTAGAGTTGGATCAAGATAATCATAACCAGCACTCGAAGTAGAATCTGTTGTTGATCCTGGCGTCGGAGTAGAATTTGTTGTTGGTGCTGGTGCTGGTTTTTTTGCTGGTTTTTTTGCTGGTTGTTCAACTCCTTTATCATTGTCGGGTGGAACTTCTCTCGCAGATCCTTTTTTAGGTTCTGTACCTTCAGAGTATCCAGATGTTGCTAAACTTCCTGGTTGGGAATTTGTAACCCTACTGGTTCCAATTTTTTGATTTAGTGCTGTCTGTGAGTTGTTACCAAGAACTCCCATGATGACAGGAACTTGTTGGTCCTGACCATCAAGGAAGAACCCAAACACCATATTCCCCTGTCGGAGATTTGGTGTTGCTTTAGCTCCAGCCTGACCACCACCCGCAGTGATGGGATACATTACATTTGCCCAGGGCAATTGATCTGATGGGATCTGATCTTCACCCTGGTCATGAAGACCAATAATCCTTACCTTATATCTTCTACCCCATCCAGGAATACTATTTTTATTTGGATATTTTCCTGGATTAATATTACCTCTCCAGGTAGAGTCGTCAGCAATTTGCCCGACCCACCATAAAAAGTTTGATCCAAGAAATCCAGGATTAAATAGCGATCCTCCTTCCATCAGTCCTCGTATACTCTACATTCGTCAGCATCAGGTTCCATCTCACAATAAAGTTCTAATGCTGTGGGATCATGATGATCTCCTGCTTCAATATCTTTCTTATGATTCTCAACATATACATTGAGTTCAGTCAATTCACCTTCAATGTGACGACGTTGTTGGGGTGAAGTAGTTGGATCCTCAAGGATCTGTTTGTCTACTTCGATATGCTTTTCTACACTTTCCATTTTTAATTTACCTTTCTATTGGTTTTCTTCCGTAAGAGTCTCTTGCTAAATTACATCTAGTAAGAGTTTTCTCGGGTGTTATTGTGTGACAAATATCCGTTATAATATATAGTCCACCATCTTTCTTATCAACTTCAGGATTATCTTTTTTCTCCAGTCCTGGGAGATCTATGTGAATCATATCTCCTGCATGTAATGCAAAATTTCCTGGGATTGTGATGCCAGCAGTTGATGAGAAGAACTGATTATATCTCATAAGAGATTGGTTTAGAATTTTTTTATAATCAAAGTTTTCTTCCTCCGATTTTTCTATTTGTTGCTTGCTGTTTCCTGTAGGTGCGGTTCCTTTATCTAAAAGATAATAAGTTGTTCTTGAAAAATCCTCATTGGGTTTATTGGAATCAAACTCTTTATTCCTAGCCTGATTAAGGTATAATTCCTTACCAGCAAGTTTTGAAGATTCTGCATTGTCAGTTACATTAGGAGCAATCACTTCATAATAGCAGGTAAATGGATCAAAGACAACAGTTCTGTTAGAGAATGCACCCATCTTTAATTTTTCCTGCACATTTACATTATTATTTTTTTTAAACTTTAAAGTTTTAAAATCTTTTCCTTCTGGTATATTTTCTCCTCTAAAGTCAACAGTGTTATTAAAAATTGTTTTTGCTTTTGGTTTTTGTTCTAGAAGTCCATCAATTGATTTGAAAAAGAAACCTTCATAAGTTTCGTAGAAAAAATATCCTGCATTTTTTCCTAGAGATTGACTCTTAGAAGACACACCTTTCTTTGCTAACCAATTTATAGTATAGAATGGTTTTTTATTATTACCAAAGAAATTGTGATTATTAATAGTATCTTCAATTTCTACAGTTTTTTCTGTGCCTAGGTAATCTTTACTTGTTAGAATGGTTTTTATATGATCTGATAATTTTCCATCCATTCTTTTTGTAACTCTTTTTTTCTCATTCATAATATATTCTTTCGAAACTAATTCTAAACTTAATATAGAATCAGTAGTGGTATCTGAAATTGGAGTTATCTTATTTACATATAAAGTTAATTGTTTTTTTCCACCTATCGTGTTCTCATTATTGTCAGTAAATTTTAATACGACTCTTTCTTGACCAACTAAAGGGAGAGATTCTGTAATAGTTTTTCCTTCAGATCCTTTGCCAGTATCAATAAAAGTATAATTAACCTTTATAGTATCACTCATAATACTTTCAGTATATGTTAGTGAAGAAAATCCTCCAGAAAGATCTACAGATTTTCCTTCGTCTTTGTTGGAAAATATTTCTATCTGTTCTACAATACCTGGGTCGGTACTTTTTGTTGATGCTTGTACTGACATTTTAAATTACCTCTTACTACTATTTAACCTTGATAATCTAAGAATTCAAATGAATTGTCATAAGAGTTTGCCATCATTACTGTAAGTCCTTGATCCTGTGTACCATAATTATCCATGGGTTGTGTTTTATTATTATTGTTTACCATTATTATTTGTTGTGCTCCTAGTTCATATGGAGCATAGTCTGAAATTGATTTCATAACTCCCTTTTCATCTTTGGCAGCATTAATTGCAAGAAGCATTGGGTTTACTTTAGCAATACTACTATCGTTATCAATAACAATTTCACCAGTCTTCAAGAGTGAATTGACAAGTCCATTGCCCCCAACCATTCCACCGTCATGAAACTCAACGTGGAAGTGATCATTATGTCCACCATCAGGACCACTACTAGGTCCTACTGGAGAAAAACTTTCTCCAATTCCATGAATAACTTGAGGAATAAATGGGTCTTTATTTAATCCATATTGTTTAAGGAATCTTGAAATATATGGCCATAGTTTTTTCTGATCATCATTATAACCAGAAGAAGTAGCACTATTACCACCAAGATCGAGAGCAACACCTCTCTTGTGCCCTGTTCCTCTATGAGATGCTCTGACCTGACCATGGTCGGGGTGCTCCATATCAGCGCCGGGTTGAGGAGGATCACCAAAATCACCTTTACCTGGTCTTCCTGCTCCACTCTTCTTGAGGAAATATCCAAGACCAGATGCATAGATTTGTTGAGCACTACCTCTTGATGCGATCTGGGGGAAGTCTTTCAACAATTTAGCAGATGCTTCAGTTCCTTCTCCTTGTTCAGTTCCAGATAAGTCGGGGGCAGTTACATTTTGTGGTCTAATGTAAGTTCCTTCACCCTCAGTTGCAGTTCCTTGACCACTAGACAACTTATTATACACAGGTTGAGACATATTATATCTCTCCATAATCTTTGCTTCTGTCCGATATCCAGCAGGGATTTCATACTGCTGCATGAATATAGTAGAAGATTGCTTCACGTTCTTTGCTTCTTTTATTTGTTGAAGCACAGGACCATAAGCACCTTGGAATTCTTTTAAGAAAAACTGATATTCAAGATCCATAGTCAAGGGTTTGCTCATATCATATCCCTTGCTTTCAGCAAAGTCATACAATGCTTGCTGTCTACCTTTAGATGTCCATTGAACAATACCATATCCAGTCTTATCATCAACAACCAGAGGACCCTTTGTTCCGCTTGGAGTATTCTGTGGTCGAGCATTCTCAACACCAGACTCAGCAATCATATTACCAACAATACCAGCAGATTGTGCTTCAGTCAACTTGAGATCTCTCATCAAATTTCTTGCCATAGTGAGAGCATCTCCACTTGATCCAGCAGGACCAGACATATAACCATCCAACTCACCAGAAGCAGAATCTCTAGCACCTGGTGTAGAACCTGGTCCGTCAGTAGAACCATCAGTAGAACCAGTAACTCCTATCTTCTCATATTTCTTTTTAATATCAGAAGACAACTCTCTTCTAAAGGTATTGGAGACCCAACTACTAGCATCAATACCTGATGCTAATGCACTAGCAACCTTACCGCCCTCAGCATATCCAGAGATACCCTCTGAAATTTGTCTTTTAAGAATTCCCTCATTGATTAATCTATTGATACCTAATCCAATATTATTATAATCTTGACCTTCAATATCTTTATTTAAAATTATTTTTGATGTGAGAGAAAGTAAAGGTCCAAAATAATCATTCTTACCTAAGGTGTTACCTACTTGAGAAACTCTCTCTCCAAGTTTTGCTCCAGTTTCATTTAGTTTAACATCTCCATCCGAAGTTCCTGCCCACCCAAGGAAGTCCCACCATGCCCTATTGTCTGTTCCATCTTCGTTTGTAATAGATCCTTGTGGAGCAGATGGTATAGGTCTAAAAACAGGTCTTCTTACACGGTTTATATTTAATGTTCTCTTTTTCTTTTTAAGTTTTCTTGATGCTTTCTTCCTAACTCTACCACCCTCTTGATATTGCCCGACCTTATCTGCACCAGTTAACTTATCTGCTCCTGCACCACCTAAAGCATATCCAAGAGAACCTAAAATACCTAAAGTTATTAATCCAGCAGCACTAGAAAATGGTTCTGGGAATAATGTAGCAGCTATTGCAGCACCAGCAATACCACCAAGAATACCACCACCGGTTCCTGCTCCTGCTTGAACATTTGTTTGCCCTGCTGATTTTCTACCACTAAAATCCCAAATTGCAAGAAGAGTGTTGATAAATGGTCCTGCAAGACCCCTAACTACCCCACCAAAAGGAAGTCTTGGGAATCTAGGAATCTTTAATCCTCCTCCACCACCGGTAACTCTAGGACCAGTTCCAGGAACTCTTGGTCTAGGACCTCTTCCACCACGACCTTGAGAGACTGGAGCGCCAGGTCTTCCAGGTTTTCCACTTTGAGTTACTCTTGGTCCCCTTCTAAATGGATTTGTAAATCTTCCTCTAGGTTGTCCACCACGACCTGTTGTTACACCCGGTGTACGTCCTTTAGGTCTTCTTGCACTGTCGAGACCACCAGGACCAAACCCATCCTCTCCTCTTGCTGCGAGAATAACTGATCCAATAATTAATGCATCAATTAATCCAGAGAGAGCACCAGAAAACTGATCAAATTGTTCTTGCTTGACTCCAAAGTTTTTTAGAAATCCTTGTGTTGCATCATAAGCTTTGTATCCCCAATCAACAAAAGTAGCAAGTCCATCAACAAGTTTAATTCCAATATCAGATACAAATTCAATTACATTTTGAATTCCTTTTACAAGTCCAATCAACATTGGCACATTATTTAACATTTTACTTGCAAAAAATGCAAGTAAGATACTACCAATAAATCTCTTCAACCACCCAAACATTCCAAGTTTAGGAACCTTTGGTATCTTTATTTTTTTCTTTCCAGGATCCTTTCCTTTCTCAAGATCTTTTTCCTGTTCATTTCTATCTTCTTTCTGTGCTTTTTTCTTATCTTTAAAACTCTTTGTTGTCTCACGAATCAACTTCGTTGTAATCATAGATTCTATTTCTAGAACCTTTACACTAATAAGTTGAAGATTATTACTTTTTAACCCTACTATTTTCTTAGAATTAGAAATTTTAGCAGCAGGGATCATAGATGTCTTTGGTTTTATTACTGCAAGACTGCTACTTTTTTTTGCTCCCGTTAGTGATAACATATTTTATCTCCTTAGAAAGGCATTGGAATACCTAAGATATTCCATTTTGATTTAGTACCACTGCCCGGATTGGCAGCATCAACATCATTTGTTCCACTATTACCAGATCCTGAGGAATCACCTCCACCAGATTTAGTATTTTCAACCACAACTTTTGGTTCTGGTTTTGGTGGTGGTGCTGGAATAGATACGTTTGGTTTGCTAGAAGCCAGTCTTGCTTTCTTAGCATCTACGGCAGCTTGATAACTCTCATAGGTCTTCCCATCTGTGCTAGAAAAATATTTACCTTTTGATTCTGCATATGCTTGAGCATTCAAAAGTTGTGCGCCACTCATCTTAGAAACTTTTTTAACTTTTCCAGAAGAATCTGTTTGTTCAAATCCACCACCAAGATCTATATCATTACCTCCTGGACGTAGATTTCCCCAACCAGTATTTTGATTTACTCTCAATAATCCAGATAATCCATTAAACAATGCTGGACCAATATTTCCTTTTGAGAGTGCTTCTCTACTTGTTTTCAAATAATATTCTGCAGTATTATTTGAATCATAAACATCACTAGTTTTTGCTCGACCATCTTCACCTACAGTAAAAGAAGTTTGCCCTAATGCAAGATTAGCCAATTTATCTCCAACTAATGTATTATAGTTGTTAGTTCTATCAGCTGCACCCTTACCCTCATTAAATTGTTTATTATTTCCAACTCCACTAAGTCCCATACTCTGTGCCTTTTCCATAGCAGGTCTTAAATACCTACCTAAAGACCCTTTATCATCAATCTGGAACGCTTTTCCAAGTGGACCAAGAAGACCTTTTGCTGCAAATTGAAGTCCCGTTATTTTAGCACCAAGGTTTTTAACTCTACCACCAGTAATTTTTTCAACAAACTTTTCAGTTCCCTCGTTTTTTAATCCAAGTGCTGCAAATGGATCAACAATAGCACCTTTATTTTGTATAGTTTGATTCATTTTTTTCAATCCACCCATGAATCCAGTGTCTTTCTCTGGATCATATAGATTTCTTATTCTTTCATCATTAGATTTAAGTCTCTCTTTGACTTCAGGCAATAAAGAGTCAGCACCTGGTTTCATTAATCCAAGTTTTCTTTCTCTTTCTATTGCAGCAGTTTCTCCAAAATATGGAGTTTTTTCTATAAATTCTGAAATTCCCTTTCTCTTATCCTTTAATGCATCAACAAAACCCCCACCCATAGATGGAATATTTTTTACAAAACTTTCTACCGTAGGTGCAAAACCCTCTACCTTAGATGGAATATTTTTTACAAAACTTTCTACCGTAGGTGCAAAACCCTCTACCTTAGATGGAATATTTTTAACATCACCTATTCTATCTTTTACAAAACCATCACTCATTCTAAGAAAATCTTTAAGTATATTATTGTTTTCTTTTCTTTGAGTAGTATTTCTATTTGCCGCATCAGTATTCCTATCAATTTTAATACCTAAAGTTTTTAATACACCATCCGTATCTCCAAGAGCTAACTTATTCAAAAGACTATCATCACCCATCACAAAACGATTTGTGAAAGAGTTTAGTTTTGAAGGATATCCTTCTTCGGGACTACCAGCGCCAGATCCTCTACCAATATACCCACCAGTAGCGGCATAGACCATGTTGTCCATGATCTTAGGTTTGTTGGTGCCACCACCAGAAGCATTCATTGCTTCCAGTTGTCCTACACCATACTTTTGAACTGCCCCACGGGACATAACAAACTCACCATCGGTGAGCATCGCAGGAACTTGATCAATACCACCTGTTCCATCTACTTCACCACCTTCTTCATAACCACGCATCTTCTGAATGGCTTCATTGGTAGCATTTCTTCTATTCAGAAGTCTACCACTTAAAGAGTTGGGTTTATATCTTTCTTTATTACCTTTAACTGCTTTCTGACTACCACCACCAAACCATGAAAGTGGATTTAGAAGATTAAATGCTTGCCCGCCACCATTTAATAATAGGATTGGCTGTACTAATGGTTGTACTAATCCACCACCCTGATATCCTTTTGTAGGAATATCATTATCAATACTCGCACTCTCCTCCGGACCTAATCCCTTTGTAAAAGAATCTTCTAGTGCTTTGAATGCAATGATAGTAGTAACTGCTTCAACACCACCAGCAATAAGTTTCCCTCTTCTACCAAAAAATCGTGAGAACTTCCCTAACGCTCTCGAACCAAAGAGCCGAGCTAGTAATCCTGCTGTTGCTGCTGCTAATCTTACAGCGCCCCTTGCTAAAAGTTTTACAATAAATCTAGAAAACTTTCCAAGTCCAGTACCAAATATAATATAAGCAGATAATAATTTTGGCCAATTATCTCCCAAAAATCTAATAATAGATTTAATTTTACTTCTATTATCCGGATCAGCAAACCAATCAATAAATTTATTTAAAAATCTTGCAAGAAGAACAGTAGTAATGAATCCAAATATTTTCTCAAGTAAACTTTTGACTGGTGCAATTACTTTTTCAGTTGTTTTTGCTAATCCTTTGAATGCTTTTTCTAATCCACTCTCTTGCAGTTTTCTTTTAGTTTTTTCTGTAGATTTTCTATCCTTTTCATCATTTTTTTTCTCTAAGTCATATTGCTCCTTCAACATGTCACTAATATTAGTAACCGAACCAAGAATTGATTCTAAAATATTTTTATCATCATTAGATTTTATATCCTCGGCACTTATTTTAGTTTTTTTTACAACAAGTGCTCCACCTTCACTGGTTCCAGGAAGTGCCTTAATAGAAGATGTTTTCTTTTTAAATGAGTCTGCTGATATTTTTTTCTTTCTTGCTTTAAATGTTGGGTCTGCTGCCTTTCTAGACTTTCTTACTTTTACAACTTCATCTAAAAGAACCTTAGATCTTTCATCACCACCACCTTTTGTCTTGACTAAAATTATTGCAATTGCTTCTTTTAAGGCACTAAGATAATCCTCTTCCTCTGACAAATTGTCAAGGTCAATACCCATCTCTAAGAGTATTTCTATTGGATCTGTAGTAGTCCTAGATGCCATTTTGTTGTTGGTGTTTTAATTTCTCTTCTTCGAGATGATTTTGTAACATAGCAACATAAACATCCCTTTCCCAGGGAATCATATTTTCAATCTCAGTTAATGAGTATTTATGATACTGCATCAAGGAAAAATTAAGAGTATAATAAGCCTCCACACTCATATGAACGAGGCCTATGCGAAAAAACTTGCTAGTCCTTCCAATACAACTTCACTTTCAACTTTTGTTTTAGGGTTAGTAACCTTAATCGTATGTGACAACTTCGGCATTGTATCAAAAAATGTTTCAATACCTTTGAACTGAGAAGAATTCATCGACTCAAGAAATTCATTCACTTCTTTTTTAGAGCAGTCTGCAGTTGCCCATACTTCCTCTCCACTACAAATAGAATCAATACAAGATGCAATCAATTCAAATGATTGATCCATTGCATTTTTATCATTGAGATTAAAATTACTCTTAATGAATTGATCTAGTGATGGATATTTCATCACCATCATAATATCATCATCAATTTTGATTTGATTACTGTGATTGTCATCTTTTTGTACTTTGATTTCATCAATGTCAATCGCAACTTCTACTTGAGTTTCTTCATCATCAGGGCAGATAATATTTACTTCAATATTTTCTCCAACAGATTTTCCTCTGATGTTAAGGAACAAATATTCAATATCAAAAGTAGGTAGTGCTTCTACTTTAATACCCTTTGACTGAATACAATTTTTAATGACTGCTTTAATTGCGTTCGTGATTTGTTTTGTATCTTCACTTTCTAATGCAATTACAAGAACCTTCTCTTCCTTTACAAGGAAAGGTCTATATTTAATTGTCTCTCCTGTTGATGGCAATTCAAGTTCATAAGTTGGTGTAGCAATCTTTGGTAAAGGCATGATGTCTTATAGTTTTATTTCAGTGCAAATATTTATGCTACATTTGAGGAGAAAAGATTCAAGTTTTGCAAAGTATTATCAAGGAAATTTTGAGATAAAGATTTGTTTATTAAGTCTGATACTTTAGTTGGAGTTGTAGATGCTGGTAAACTTTCTGATGCTTTCTTCATATTAACAACATATCTAATGTAACTCATAGACACAGTACATTTTAAAAGACTTGATGCCTCGTATGAAACTGGCATTGATGCAATAGAAAGTGGAAATGCTCTTACAAAATTATACTCTAGAACACTTCCTGTTGGTTTATTATATCCACCTTGACTTGAACTTTTATAAGTATCTCTTTCAAATTTGATAACTTTCAATCCTTGATCAGCAGTATAATCATCTGGATAGTTCATTCTATAAAAATAATTTTTGGCTGATTGACCAGGACCATCTAATTCAACAAAATTATCTCTAGGATCCGATGCTCCACTGATAAAGTCTATCCAAGTTTCAAAAAATTTAATTGGAAGATAATTTTCAACATCAACATAAAAAGTTAAGTCAATTCTATCATCAAACATTCTACGATGAACATGCCTTTCAGTGACACCAGTTCTATCATTATTAATTTCAAAGGTTGCAAGACTTGAACCAGGAAGAACTGCCTCAGAACACAAAAGATTTAGAGTGTCTTGATCCCTTGTTGGCCAAGAAACTCCACTCCCCTGTAATTTTTGTTTGAATGAATCTGAATTTGCACCTTGACTAGGTACTGGAATCTCAACATAAAAATGTGAGGTAAGAGAAGGTCTTAATAATGATGATTTAATATCATCAACTGACTTTATGCTAGGCATTTATAAATAATTTTATAACCTTATATATTATGTATGGGAGAAAGTATTAAAAGTAAATATAAACCATCATTTCCAAAGAAATATAAAGGCAATGCTAATAATATCATATGCCGTAGTAGTTGGGAACGTAGGTTTTGTCATTACTGTGATTTAAATGAAAACATTCTTGAGTGGGGTAGTGAGGAATTTTACATACCATACATCTCACCAATAGATAGAAGAGTTCATCGTTACTTTCCAGACTTTATCATCAAAGTGCAGGAAAATACGGGACAAATTAAAACTTATGTAATTGAAGTAAAACCAAAAAGACAAACCATAGAACCTAAGAAAAGGTCAAGAGTTACTAAGTCATACATCTATGAGTGTAAGACCTATGCAGTCAATCAAGCAAAGTGGAAAGCAGCAGTTGAGTTTTGTGAGGATAGAAGAATTAATTTTAAGATCATCACAGAGGACGAACTCGGAATCAAATGAACCGTATCGAACAACTCATTCCAGATCTCAATAATAAAACAAATGATCAAGAAGAGATGATGCTTGAGATCATGGGAGTGTTAAATGATACTGTTACTCCTATACCAGAAGCAGGAAAATTCTATACCTTTGTTTATAATGCAAAGACACCTCGCATAACATATGATCAGCACCCATTAATTGCCTGCACAGAAGTGTTCCGTTGGGGGTTTCGTGGAGCAAACTTTCATCTAGGTGAGTATCGAAATTATACTTGGGAAGAAGTAGTAGGTCAACTTTATATTGTTGACTATGAAGAACTAGGAGACTTGCTTTCGATACCTTATGCACTTCGCAAAGATACTTACTAAATAGATAAAAAAGTGGTGCGTAATGGGATTATATGGCGGTCCAAGTAGAACTTTTACTTTAGAAGAATTTCCTGGTACTACCTTTTATGAACAGGTAAATTCTGAAACTGGAGTGACTGAGATTTACAAACAAAATAAAATTCTTGGGATCGGTGTAGGTGATGGTTTAATGGGTACAATAACACCTCCCAATAAATTTACACCTGGAAAAGATTATAAAAAAGAAACAGACGCTGCAGGTAGAAAAAAATTTCAAAGTGATGCTGTACAAAAAAAATTAAGAGCTCAAGCAGTAAAAACTGCAAAAGATGGATGTATTGCAGTAAATCCCGGCAACAAAGAGGCATGTGGTGCTAGAGCAGAAGAGTTAATTGAAACTGGAAAAGCAACCACAGAGCAAGATGCAACTGATATCGAAGTTTCAAATGAAAATCTATCAAAATTAACAGAACTTTTTGAAAAAGTAGAAGATATAGAAGGAACTAATGAAGGTATAAGTGGAAAAACAGTACCATTAAGATATCCTACTGACATAGCAAAAAATCAGGATGTAATTAAGTTCTCTCTAATAAAATATAAAGTTAAAGATATAACCACATCAGGACCTAAACTTGGTACTGGAGATAGAGTAAGAATATCTCCTAATGCCGAAGTAGGGTCTGGTGGTAATAGAGAAATTATTGCAACTGTTATCCTACCTGTTCCTGGACAAATTCAAGATACAAATAGTGCAACCTGGAGTGATGATAGTGCAAATGCAGGTCAATTAGCAGCTGCTGGTCTTGGGGCTAATGCAGCTACTGGTGGTGATATTGGAAAAACTTTAACCGATATGGCTGATAAAGTTATTGGTGGTAGCAAACAAATACAGGCAGCACTTACATCAACACTTGTAGGTAATGCTACAGGAACTAACTTATTAGGAAGAGCTGGTGGAGTAATACTCAACCCAAACCTTGAACTCTTATTCAGCAAACCATCTCTTAGAGAATTTAGTCTTACTTTTAGACTTTCTGCAAGAAGTAAGGAAGAAGGATTAGAAATTATAAAAATTATAAGATTTTTCAAACAAGGAATGGCACCAATTAGAGAAGCATCCAACTTGTTTCTTAAGGCACCAAATACATTTCAAGTTCATTATCTTCTTAGAGGTAAGGAAAGTGGAGAGCACCCTTTCATAGGAAGAATGAAAGAGTGCGCCCTAACTAGTGTTAATACAAACTATACACCAGAGAATAATTATGCTACTTATGAAAATGGTCTGATGATATCATATCAAATTACTTTAACACTCAAAGAACTTGAACCTGTATATAATGATAATTACAAGGACATCCCAGACACAGAAATAGGTTTCTAACATGTCAAATTATTTTAGTAAAGTTCCAGATTTCGAATATGTTAGCAGACTTCCCGATGCTAATATTTCTGATTACATTCCAGTCAAAAATTTATTTAAGAGAGGTCAACTCAGAGAGGATATCTTTCAGGAGCTTGCATTCTTTACTAAGTATAAAATCAGAGGTAATGATAGACCGGATAATGTTGCCTCAGAGTTTTATGGTGATTCACAATTAGATTGGTTAGTTCTTGTCTGTAATAATATTCAAAACATCTATACTGAATGGCCCATGTCTCAGTATAATTTTAATGAATACTTATTAAAAACTTATGGAACCTATGATAACATAAATGCAACACATCATTATGAAACAACAGAATTAAAAAACTCAGACAACATTACAATTGTTCCTGCAGGATTACAAGTTCCATCAACATACAGTATCACATATTATGATTACTATGAGAGTGGATTAGTAACTGCATATCCAGTCAAGGAAGTTACTAACTATCAATATGAAGATAACCTTCAAACAGATCGAAGAAATATTTTCTTATTAAAACCAAGATATTTAAATGTTGTTCTAGATGATCTCGAACTTATCATGACATACAAAAAAGGTTCCAGTCAATATAAGACTGAAACCTTGAAGACTGCTGATAATATCAGACTATTTTAATAGATTAATATATGCTGCGATAACTAAAAGAGTTAGGCACAACTGATTATATTTCATTGGAAGTATTTGTCCATCCTAAGTTTGATGTAATACATTCCTAACAACCAGACGGAGAAGAGAAATCCTTCTCCGTAACTCATGGTATTCCATGCATGAACTGCGCTATCCATTACTCCTCCGCAAGTTTTTGGAAGTAAGATAGAGCATCATCTTCATCAGAGTCAACAGACTTTGTTGGAGTGATGTCAGGTGCATTGAAGTCTGCTGCAGGAGCACTCTTTGCTGCCCAGTCAGGAGCAAAGTTTCCACGAGAACTGTCTTCATTATCAGTCTCCTCATCATAACGACGGGGAGCAGGTTTAGCACCAAGCACCATCTTCAGACGCTTATCCAGGTCCTCGTAGGACTTGAATTGATCTGCT
>Ga0181406_1000481_pt1 | contig 15082 bp, 13 predicted proteins | sample 29SPOviralmetaG_FD_130135 | JGI IMG/M metagenome (GOLD analysis project Ga0181406, IMG submission 130135) | Marine viral communities from the oligotrophic San Pedro Time Series (SPOT) site, San Pedro Channel, CA, USA - 29 SPOT_SRF_2011-12-20 | ecosystem: Environmental > Aquatic > Marine > Strait... | reverse complement strand
GTACATCAGCAGTGTATACAGAAACTGGGTCTGGATCTGTTGGTTCATCATTTTGAGATGTTCCACCAGCAAAGTTAAACGATGACTTTACTTTTTTCATTAGTGTATCTATAAAAGTATCCTGTGATGAGTCATCTTTATCGTTACCAGTATTTGGATTAGAACCTAAACCTGGACCTTTATATCCTGGATCATCTATAGAACCACCACCTACTGGGTCATAACCTCCAGTGTTTCTATTAGGTGGCTTTGGTTTTGACTTCTTTGGTGGCTTGTAAGTGTCATATATACTACCACGACCGGGTTCAAAAGTCATACTATTTCTAGATGGTTTTGGTTTTGACTTGCTTGGCGGTTTGTAACTGCTATATATACTACCACGACCGGGTTCAAATGTTTGTCTAGGATTGTATGTCATTCTATTTATATCCTACCTATTAGAAATACTTCAAAAATACTTTATCGACTGCTGCTGCTCCTATAGTAGCTAGGAACTTAGAGCCAGCTTTGGATAAGAAGCTACCACCTTCAGCAGCTTTATTAGCAGAAATATTAGCTATCATAACGTTTGCATCTCTTTCTGCTGCGTTATCTGCTGACTTCCAAGCCCAAGCTAACATGTCACGTTCACGCTGTACTACTGAATTGTATGCAGCCATAGTTAAGTTATTAGCGGCAAGGGCAGCATCACGATTAGATTGATTTATAGCAGCATTACTTGCTGTAGTTACAGACTGCGCCCACTGAGCGTTTGCCTGTGCAACAACTAAGTGGTTCTTAGCATTAAACTCATCACGTGCATTACCTTGTTGAGCGTTAAATCTAGACTGTGCATTAGACTCACCTGCATTGAAACGATCCATAGCACTCTTTTGTTCTACGTTAAAGCGAGAAACATCTGTGCTAAGATTAGCCATAAACTGATCTGTTTGCATTTGGGAAGTAGCATTAAACTGTCTAGCTGCATTCTCTGCAGAAGTATCACTTAGTAGAGCCGAAACTCTTTGTTGTGCTTTGAACAAGGATGTCTGCTGATCGTTGTCTAAGTTAGCCATATCCATTTCTAAGAAAGATTGAGCATTTACAACTTGAGCCTGTTGTCTGCTGTTTAGATTAGTCATGTCCATCTGCGACATTGCTGCAGCATCTGATAATACTTTGGCACTTCTAGCATCTAGGTTAGCTAGGTTAACTGTGTTAGCCATACGAGCATTCTCTAGGGCAACTTGCTGTTCAGCAGTAAAGTTTAAGTTTGCTACTTCAGAAATCCTAGCTGCATTCCTTACTTTAGTTTGGAAGTTCTGATCAAACTCCATACCTAAAAACTTAGCTCGTTGCTCTGCTTTAGCCATAGCCATCTGTTGCTTATTAGCTGCATCCATCTGAGCTATAGGTAATGCTGCTTCCATAGCCGCCTGTACTGTAGCCATACCTGCTATAGATGATGCCCCTAATCCACGTGCAGCCATATTTGCTGTAGCTGTTCTCATAGCTCCTGCAGCCCAAGAAGGTGTGTTGCCTCCTTGAAAGTCTTTCATCAAGTCAGATAATTCATCTCTTACTGTAGCTGCTTCTGATTTATCTAGTGTAGCTTCTGCTTGGTTCATGTCTACAGCAGATCCAGAAACTAACTGATTAGGTGTAGCCTGTAGTGCAGAAGGTGCTTGTACCTGTGCTGCTTGAGCTTGTGCTTGCTGTAGTTGTAATGCTGCTAACTGAGTAGGATCTCCTTGTGCAGCTTGTACTTGTGCTTGTTGGCTAACCTGTCCTTGTGCGCCCTGTACTCCTGACAAAGCTTGTGTTATACCCGGAGCAGCACCTGCAGCTTGCATCTGTTGTGCTGTTAATGCAGTAGGTTGTGCTACCGTACCAACAGGACCAGCCTGTGAAGTACCTGCTTGGTTTACTGCACCTGCCTGACCTGTGTTGGTTGCTATATTTGTGCCTGTACCTGTACTAGCTACAACACCAGCTTTGGTTGCTACCTTAGTAGGGTCAGATGTTATTGCACCAGTCATCTTACTACCAGCAGATGTTTTCTTAGTAGAGTCTACTACTACGCCGTTAGTTGCACCGTTAGTTGGTTGTCCTGGTATTGTTGGGGAGGGTCTGGGTGTTACTACTTGCGCTGGACGATCGTCACCCGGAGAAGCACCACCTCTAATAGCTTGACTTAAAGTAATATTACCAGCCCTAGCAGATGCTACTCTATCAGCTAGAGAACCACCGAGAGCCATATTTACTGGTTTACCTTCAACCATCTGCCTAGCTGCCATAGTGTACTTACCCATCTGTGCTGCTGCTGCAGGGTTAGCTGCTAAGAATAAGTTAATAGATTTTGTATCTGTTGGACCATCATAACCCAGTGCTGGGAGTATCTTCTTTTCAAATGTTTCAGGCTTAAACCCTGCAAATCTTTTAGCCATATTATTATTTCCCTATTTGCATCCAAAGTGATGCGGCAATGAATGTTATTACTGCTACAGTTGACATCTTGACCATAGTTGACCACACACCTTTACGTGTGTCACGCCATGCCTCTAGTAGGTTACGCATTTCTGTTATGTCTTTACGAGCATCATCATCGTGCAAGCCTACTTCACGTAGTGCCATCTTAGCACCACGCTTTGCTGCACGATCTAGCATAGCTTCTAGTTCTTCTGGAGTAATATTAGACATATGTTTTACTGGGTGTTTTGTAAAGAGTTGCCACTTGGTATAAGCAGCAACTCTTGGGTAGAATTATTCTTCTACGATTTCAGCTTCTTCTACTTCGCTTTCTACAGACGCTGCAAGCATATTAACAAATGCATCACGTCCTACTCTTAGCTGATCCATGTTAAATGCAGAGCTTGCTAGTTTACGATTTAGATCTGCAAGATGGTTGACCATTGTTTTTTGATCATCAGTTAAGTCTTCAACGAAGTATTCTTTGTCGTTGATAGTGATGGGGGTTTTTTCGTTTTTACCCATTACGTATCTCCTTTTCTAGAGTTTAAAGTTATGCACTTATGTGCTTGGTTAATATAACAGACTTACTTAAAATCTGCAATAGCTTTATCTACAGCAGTCATACTTTCTGAAGTCCAGTAAGTCTTGGCTTTCATCAGTTCTAAATGCTCTACATTAATAGCTTTGGCTTTAGTCCAATGTTCTTCTGACATAAAACTAGGTTTACCTGCGTTTAACATGTCAACACTGTCACCCATTGCTTTGTAGTGCTTTGCTATTTGTTCTTTACTTGGTGTATCAGTCATTTCTTTCTCCTTTTCTGACTAATATATTATGCTTTCTCTAAAGCAATAATACGTGCTTCTAACGCATCATTCTTTGCAGACAATTCTTGCACTGCTTTTACTAAATAAGGCACAAGATTCTGGGCTATAACCTTAACATCTTCACCACCTGTTAACTCACGAATATCTGATGCAACCGAAGATTCCGTATGAACTTGATCTGGTAAAACAGTTTCGTATTCTTGAGCGATAAAACCAATATCATGTTTTTTGTCTTTAATCTTATAATCAAACTCAACGGGTCTTAAAGCAGAGATAGTTGCTAATCCAGTTTTTAAGTCTGTGATGTTTTCTTTTATGCGTCTATCCGATGTTGTAGACCATGAAGCCGAATTGTTTATTTGATACCAACCATAACTACCGCCTTGATGTGCTTTTGGTTGACCTGCTCCATCCGATAAAATAATATAATTGGTTCCTGTACGAATATCTGTGCTATATTGGTTACCGTTAAATCGACCCAAGATGGTATTACTATGACCACTGGTCACTAAATAACCTGCTTGTTCACCTATAAATGTATTATTACCCCCAGTTGTCGAGTACCCAGCCAATCTACCAATAGCAGTACAGAATACTGCTGTCGAAATACTAGCCATAGCACCTGACCCTACAGCAGTGTTGTTATAACCTGTTGTAACTGAGCCAAGAGCAGAGGCTTGAAATGTAGCCCCACCACCAACACCAACGTTGCTATATCCTGTTGTACAAACATCAAGTACGGAATATCCAACAGCAGTGTTGTCTGTACCAGTGGTCTGACCAGCTAATGCAGCATTTCCACATGCCGTGTTGTATGAAGAAGTAGTGCTAGAACCTAGTGCAGTGCCTCCTATTGCTGTATTAGCGTGACCTGTTGTATTGGCATCAAGTGTGGTATGACCGACAGCAGTATTTTCTTGACCTGTAGTGTTAGATCCCATAGATCCAATACCAACAGCAACATTATAGCCACCAGTTGTAGTAGCATACATTGCATCATTACCTACGGCTACGTTATTTATAGCTGTTGTAGCAGTAGCCATTGAATCTTTACCGATAGTTACAACTCCACTACCCGAAGTATTATTCTTTGCAGCACTATGACCTATAGCAGTTATACCATTGCCAGTATTGTCTTCTAATGCATAAGCCCCAATAGCAGTATTTGCATTAGCACAATTAGAACTCAACGCAGCAATACCTATAGCAACATTTTCAACTCCATCGTCAGTACCATCTCCTGCAAGCGCACCCAGAAATGTGTTATAGTAACCTGTTGTTATGCTACTTCCTGTTCCATACCCAAGGCCAGTGTTATACATATTATTAACACTACCACTTGGTGCATTCTGACTTTGAAAAGAAGCATATCCAACAACAGTATTACGAGAACCAACGTCATCAGCACCTAATGCAGCCTGATCAATAGCAACATTCAATTCACCAATAGTTAAAGCATCTCCTGCGACACTACCTAGGATAGTGTTTCCTGTACCAGTTGTGACTTCTAACCCTGCGTTATAACCTAATGCAGTGTTATGTTTATCATTTGCACCTGATGAACTTTGATTAGCTAAAGCTGCTCTACCAATAGCAGTTGATGTACTGCCTCGTGTATCTGTGCTTAATGATAACCATCCTACCGCTGTATTTCCACCACCATCAGTAAGGGCATCACCTGCCTGACTACCTATAAGAGTGTTTTGTATGCCTGTTGTTATTGCTGTTCCTGCAATATAACCAACAGCAGTGTTGTGGGAGTCTGTCGCTGAAGAAAAGTTTTGAGTGCCTAAAGCTGCTCTACCAACAGCTACGGACTTACTTCCTAAAGTATCTGTTCCTAAAGCTCCCTGTCCAACAGCAATGTTGTCATCGGCATCAGTAAGAGCATCACCTGCTAGGCCACCTATAAGAGTATTTCTAAGCCCAGTAGTCATTGCTGCACCTGCTTCATTACCCACAGCTACATTATAACTTTCAAGATTACTGCCTACATTAAGGGTTGCTAACGCATTATAACCAATAGCAACTGCTGATCTACCTGTTGTTTCTGTGCTTAAAGCTCCTGTGCCTAAAGCTGTATGACGTATTCCTGCTGTAACAGCATCTCCTGCAAAAGCACCTATTACAGTGTTATTAACACCTGTATTAATAGATAAACCTGCATCTACACCTACAGCGGTATTGTAACCCTGCGCTCCTGCATTTAGATCTTTTAATGCCCTATAACCTATAGCTGTATTGTTACCATTACCGTCTTCTGTAGACAGTGCTTCATAACCTATGGCTACATTGTTAGCTCCTGCTGTAATAGCATCACCTGCAAAAGCACCCATTATAGTATTCTTAACACCTGTGCTAACAGATAACCCTGCGTCTACACCTACAGCAGTATTATAACCCTCTGCACCTGCATCTAGAGTTTTTAATGCTCTATAGCCTATGGCGGTATTGTTACCATGAGCATCCTCAGTTGAGAGTGCTTCATAACCTATTGCAGTATTGTTAGCTCCTGCTGCTAAAGCATCACCTGCAAGAGCGCCTACTATAACATTCTTAACACCTGTAGTAACGGATAGTCCTGCATCATAACCTACTGCTACGTTTAGACCAGACGCACCTGCGTTCTGTGTTTTTAAGGCACGATAACCAATAGCTGTACTTTCACCATTACCATCTTCTGTAGCTAATGCTTCAAATCCTACAGCTACGTTGTTACCCCCTGCCGCAAGAGCAACCCCTGCAGACGCACCTACTATAACATTCTTAACACCAGTGGTAACTGCAGTACCTGCTTGGTAACCTACGGCTGTGTTTAAACCAGAAGCTCCTGCGTTTTGCATTTTAAGAGATTGATAACCAACAGCAGTACTTTCACCATGACCGTCTTCCGTCATAAGTGACTGAAAACCTATTGCTATGTTATTACTACCTGCGACAAGTGCAGCACCTGCTGAAGCACCCATAATAACATTATCTGTACCAGTAGTTATTTCAGTACCTGCATTATATCCAACTGCAGTGTTGTCATCTGAAGTAGTAGCAGCGTCTAAAGCAAAGCTACCTATTGCAGTATTTCTAAGACCTGTACTAACAGATAAACCTGCATCTACTCCAACAGCAGTATTGTAACCCTCTGCGCCAGCATCTAAATCTTTTAATGCTCTATAACCTATAGCGGTATTATTGCCGTGACCATCCTCAGTTGAGAGTGCTTCAAAACCTACAGCCGTATTGTTAGTTCCTGCTGCAAGGGCATCCCCTGCTGAAGCACCTACTATAACGTTTTTAACACCTACTGTAACAGCAGCACCTGCGTTATACCCAACTGCCACGTTTAAACCAGACGCACCAGCGTTTTGCATCTTTAATGCACGGTAACCAATAGCAGTACTTTCACCATGTCCATCTTCAGTCATAAGTGATTCAAAGCCTAACGCTACGTTAGCTGTACCTGTAGTTAAAGCTGTACCTGAATAAGCACCTATTACAGTATTGTCTGATGCTGTTGTGATTGCTGTACCTGCATCGTAACCAATGGCTACGTTATCATCTCCATCAGTAGCTGTGTCTAAAGCGTTAGCACCTATGGCAATGTTTCTTTTACCTGTGGTCATTGCTTCGGCTGCTTGATAACCTACCGCTACGTTAAATGAGTCTGCTGCTGCGTTAAGTGTTTTAAGAGCTTGATACCCTATAGCTGTGGCAGTACCATGACCGTCTTCTGTTTTTAAAGCTTCAAAGCCTACTGCAACATTACCTGCACCTGCTAAAAGAGCCACACCTGCAGAAGCACCAATAAGTGTATTCTGAACCCCTGTTGTTACTGCTGTACCAGCTTGATAACCTACAGCAACGTTTAAGCCAGATGCACCTGCATTCTGTGCCTTCAGTGCTTGGTATCCGATAGCAACAGTTTCACCATGACCATCCTCTGCTGACAAAGCTTCAAAGCCAATGGCTATGTTCTTACCACCAACAGTCAGTGCATCACCTGCAGATGAACCTATGGCAATGTTATGATCACCCTCTGTGAGTGCAGTTAGTGCAGCATTACCTAAAGCAACGTTATCTCCACCTGGACTTGTGCTATCTAAACTATCTAATGCCGTTAAACCAAATGCTATGTTTCTAGAACCATCAGGATAATTACCATTTAGTTTAATTGTAGCATCACTAGCACTAGCATCAGTAACATTTAACGCAGTTAAGTTAAGATCTCCTGTTAAATGAATATCTTTAAACTTTAAAGAGCTAGTACCTAAGTCCACGGTATTAGTTGTTTTTGGGCGTATAGCTGATGCAGTAATAACTACATCCTGTGACGGACCAAGAACCTCAATGGGCGCACCCTCTGCAGATGTACCATCGTGTGTGTGTCCTGAAGAATTGTTAAACGCTGCAACTACTGCGTCAAACTCACCGTCTAAGTCTGCTGCATTGATAACGTTACCGTCAGCAATGTTATTACCTGTATCGTTTCTGGTGTAACCTGTTCCCATGTCCGTTTACCTTCTTGTGTTTGTTCCGTATTCTAATGTTATAGCATCTAGTGAAAATGGTGGGTCTGTACTATCAGAAGTGAATTGTAAAGATACAACATACCCTGTTCCTATCATTTGTGATTCAAATAATGTTAGTAGCTTACTACTATATACTGCTGACGATCCAAAAGTAGTTGATCCAAAAAATGCAACTTGACCTGTTTGATTACTAAAATCTATCTTAGTAGGTTGTACACTATTCTTTTGGTCAAAGTCAAGCTTTAAAGATATGTCAAAAGACACACTACCTCGTGGATCTGTGTATAAGAGCATCTTGTAAAATGTCTTACGTACTCTAGGATCACTTATTGGCAAATAAGGTGTAGCAAAAGAAGTTTCTACATTACCACCATCAAAGCTACTTCCGTTTTCCATAGAGTATAAGTAGCCATCATCGTTAGAAAAAACTACAGTTTCTCTTCCTAAATAAAACCTACTGTCTGCTACGTGTGCGTTTATTCCTTGGACCTCTGCCCAAGCCATACCTTCTCCACCCTGCCCTGAGAACTGTGTACCCAGTATACCTTTGGAGCTTCGATTAGTTAAGTTAGTTTTGTATCCTAATATTCTGTATTGTGATTTTTTACGAATAACTACACTTGTAAAAGAAGTGTGTGATGAAATAAAAGATGTAGCCTCTTCTTGTATAGGTTTAGATACAACAGATAAACCAAAATCTCCCAATCTTTCTGTAGCACTTAAAAGCCTCAAACCATCAGGAGCAAGAAACATTACATCTCCACCAATCTCCTGCATAGTATCTTCATCTATACAACCTATGTCAGTTGTAATGGGTTGTAACTGAAAGTCAGATACAGTGTTACCTACTAATCTTTGGATACTAGATTCAGTAAATATTATAAGTTGTTCTCTAAATACAATAAGTCCTGTAACTTCATTACCTACATTTATTGTACCTGCACCATTTGCTGCTGTAAAGTCATTGTCTGTATAAGGTGCAGTAAAAGCTATGTTAGAACCTTTAGCAAATAGTAACTGGTTCTTAAAGCTAACAACAAACTTTGCTCCTACTACATCATTTGGGGCATCATTAAGATCTGTAAAAGATGTTCTATCATATAGAGCAGGAGTATTAACTCCATCTACTATAGCTATTTTTTCAGTACCACTATAGTTATATCTAGAAAACCTAGTTTTACTAGCACTTTCTCTTGACGTACTTAAAAAAGTTATTACAGCATTATCTGCAGGAGAACTAGCTAATGCAGGTGCTATTGTAAGGGTTGAGCCACCTGAAGAAACTGAAGGAGTAGAAGTTATAGCATATATTTTATCTGTAGTAATACTAAATGTCAACGCTACATCATTTGCTACTGATTGTGCTGCTGATAATACTAGATTATTTTGGTTTGACAAACTGGCTACAGTCACTCCATCTGGAATACCGTCACCAGATACAGTCATACCTGCCACGATAGTTCCAACGTTACCATCTACAACAAGTGCAGTTGTACTGGATGTAGCTCCATTTACTACTGCTGTTGGTCCTGCAGCAGCTATCTTAAAAACATCACCTATTTGAGGAGTACTTGTAAGACCATCTATTGCAAGGCTTGTACCTGTTTGTGATGCACCATTTACCAGTACACTTGTTCCGTAAGAAGGTACGTTTATTAATGTATAACCATTTCCCGATGTTCTAAAAAGACTTTGATTTTTTGCAACTATTACTTGGTCTACAAATACACCTACACCTAATGTTAGATGTTTATTTGTAGTACTGACAAACTCTACCGTTTGTCCATTAGAAGGAGGATCAAGAAGACTAGAAGTTAAAGTTAAAGCAGCAGATTTATTTGTACTATTAAAGCTAACACCACCAGTTGCAATAGTATAAACTTTAAAGAATGTTAAGTCAACATCATCTGTTAGTGTTTGTGCAGAAGACAATACAATGTTATTCTGATTTGTAACTGAGGCTATGGTTACTGTTCCAGAAATACCAGTGCCTGTAACTTCCATACCTGCAGCAAGAGTTCCAACGTTTGTATCTAATACAAGTGCAGTAGCATTACTAATAGCACCATTCACAGAGGCTGTAGCATGTATTATTTTTAATGTGTCTCCTGTTACTGGAGCTTTACGTATATTAGCTATATTTAAAGTTGTACCACTTTGACCTGCGCCTGTAACAACAGGAGCGCCATACGGAGGTATGATATTGTCATCGTATTTAGAGTATCCTTCTATTCTACGATAGCCACCTTCTATTGATGGTTCAAAGTTTTTTAGCACTCTTGCAGAACCGGGCATGTTAATACCTTGTTGCAAAGGACTCATATTACTTAAAAGACCACCACGAAACTCTATAGGGTATGTTTCACGAGTTGTTGGCATATATTAAAGCGCTCTCACAGAAGTTGTATTAATGTTTCTAACAGTGGATCTTATGTAGTCATAACGATTTATGTACAAACTTCTCATTTGTTTTATCTCTTGCTCAAATCTACTCTGCATCATATTGGACTCTTGAGACTCACCTCTAAACATATAAGCAAAATACATAGCGCCATTCACAATTACATATCTAAACTGTTCTGGTACACTAGGTACATCCGTATCATTGATTAGGTCAACAGGTAATCTATAATACTCATAAACTACTTCATAGTTTTGATCTGGTGGATTAACTAAACCAAACTCTTGGCTTGGCGCTCTGAATACTCGACTAGGTAAACCTCTTACACTTGTAGACGTAGCATACTCTACATTAATATAATTGTCTAAATAATCTTCGTATGTAAGTTCTTTTAGTTTTACTGTTGAATTACCAAGTGTGTCGTTTTGTTTTATTCTAAATGTGTTAAAGTTTATAGTCTTTGCATCTGCAGGATAAGCATATCTAATGATACCTGCTGTTAATGTTTCTGTCTCTTCAATATGATTAAAAGGCCACTCAAACTCATGCTGATTTATGTATCGTACAGATGCGTTTACAGCATCTTTAATCATAGAATACTCACCTTTAGCAGTAAGGAAGTTTGCACTAGTTCCTGTGCCGCCTACAAGCTCTACTTCGTTAAGTCTACGATTTACGTCATTTACCAGACCAATAAAATCATAAGCCATATTAACGTTCCTTCAATCGTAATCTAATACTTCTTTCAGCAGTGCTTCCTGTAGTGTCTGTCATCTGACAAAAGAAAGTATACTCTACATTATTTTGACCGCTGCCTATATTTATAGTTGCAACAGTATTAGTATTTGTCTGAGCAACATTTTGTAGGTCATCAGTAGTAGCATTGCTAGAAGCTGCTGTTAAAGTTTGACCTGCTGATATTTGTGTTTTTGTATTAAATAAAGTAGATTTAACAAACCACTTAACACTGTTTATTGTTGCAGTATCAAGAAACCTTGACCAATCTACACTATAATCCAATGTTTCATCTGGGTCTTTACTAGGCCAACGAAAACTCATTTATTAATCCTCATTTGCGTAAACAACACGATCTCTTGATGTAGGTTTACGGTTCATATATACCATTCTAAGTTCTGCTGGTACTAGTGCTTTTCTTGCACCAGATACAGGACCGTTTATTATACTTACTGCTACTGCAGTTAAAGCAGTTGTAGCAAAAACACTTAATAAACTTTCACCTGCATTGGCAGATAGTGTACCAATAGAACCTGTGGATGTTACACCAGTTATTACTTTAGTAGGCATTATGCTGCTCTGGGTGGTATGATTGCTGCTCTTCTACGACTATAAAGATGTGCAACTGCTGTGTAGTCGAACTGTACTGCTGTTATGTTTGGTTCTGTTGCTATACCTGTCATGGCAACTGAAGTCAAACCTGCACTTGTGCTAAGTGATACTCCTGCAGGGTTTATAATACATGTAGCAAAAACGCTACTAAGTGCTTCTGTAGGATTCTCTTCTAGCTCATTTACTTCGCCAGTAGCAGATACACCTGTTAGTGTTAAAGAGGAGTCTGCGTGTGGTACAATAGTACCTAATGCGCTTGTGGCTGAAACACTCAGTAAGTTCTCATCTACTTGTGCTTCTATTGTTCCTATTGCACCAGTAGCAGATACACTGCCTAGTCTTTCAGATATGTCAATCTCAAAGCCACCAGCAGATACTGCTTCTATAGAACCTGTTAGTGCGCTCTGTGTTACAGGAATACGATTTACACTTTTTACCGTCAGTGCTGAAACGTCTAGTGTAAATGTACCAACAACACCAGTAATATTTGGTGCTAGATTAACCTGTACTGAGGCAACAGCGCCACTTGCAGAAACACTTAGTAGAGCTTCACTTGTCTTAGGCTCTACTGTTCCTAATGCACTTGTTCCAGCTACTCCTGTTAGAGTAAATGAAACATCTTGAAGTCCAAATGAAGAACCTCCGTATACACCTGTTCCATATAGTGCTGAACCTGCTACAATAGCCATAGGTTACCTCTTAGGCGATACGTATTACTGCAGTACTTGCACCTGCTGCTGGAAACTCAATAGTTAAATCACCTGCTGTAGCACTAACTGTACCACCAAAGTCAATCACACAAATAGCTTTGTTAGAAGCTGAAGAGTTATATAAAATACAACCTGCTGCTGAAGTTGTTACGTTAGCAAATACTTCATCTGCAAAGTCTACATGAGCAGTTGTACCAGATACTGCAATAGCAGCACTATCTAAGTTTTGTCCACCTGCAGTGTAGTTTGTACCACTTGCTTCGTCAGAGTTACCTGTGACATCTGAATAGTTTGTTGTTGCTGCACCATATGTACCAGACATAGATGCTTTAATTAATGCAAGTTTTATCGTGTGGGTGTCCAGATCGTGAGTACCACCAAGAAGCTCAGACTTAAAACTTGTACACATTGCTGTTGTTATAGCCATGTAAATATCCTCAAAGATTTAAATGTACAAAGAGGCCAGCATTAAGCCAGCCTCTAAGTTTAACTTGATTAAGCAACGTTGTAGATAGCTGACACCAATGCTTCTGGGCGTAGAATCTTACGTCCATAAAGGTGCATACCACGTACAATGTCTGCGAAAGAATCAGGATCTCTGTAGTTCTCAACTTTGTTGATCTGCTCTGCAGATGCTACAGCTTCTTCCTGTCCACCTAAGATCACACCGTAGTGTGCGTCTTGCGCTAGTGCGCCAGCATGTGTTGGACCGTTACCTTTGGCAGGTAAGTTGTTAGATACGTACATTTTGAAACCATGTATGTTTCCTGCAACCAATCCATTTTGTAGACCTGCTCCACCGAAGTCTGCATTGAGAAGACGTGAATCTTCGTCTTTTAGCAGTTCCATGAATACTGGATCAACAATCACGTAACGTCCACGTGAATCCACATTTGCTACATCCATTGTACGTGCCATACGTGCGATGACTGTCAATGGAGATATAGTAGCTGATGATAGTGCTGTAGCTCCAGGCAAACGTGTTGCTAGTGGGATTGAGTCACCAGTAGCGTATGCTGTTGATGCAGCGTCTGCTGAACCTAGTGCGCCCATGTCAGTAGCATCTAATTGGTTAGCTTTCAAAAACTCACCGTTAATGTTACCTGCTGTTGGGTGCTGTGCGTCACCTGAAGTTGAAGTGATTAACGCACCTGCTGCTGTGTAACCTGACATGTAAGATAGAACGTCAGCATCAATAGCGTCAGCCATTTCGTATGCTGCTTTGTCTGCAGCTAGGCTTACGAAGTCAACATGTGAGAACTGCTCTTCAATGTCATCCATTTTAAAAGCAAAGTAGTTAGCTTTGTCAACGGTTAACGAGAAGTCAGTGTCTGCTAACTTTTGTACAGTTATACCTGTGTGACGCTGTAATGCGGTTACAGTTACGTCTGGTTCTTTTTGGATGCGTACAACATCCCCTTGATTTGCAATGTCACCAAAGTATGTGTTGTTGGTGATTGCGCTTATAACAGACGATTTGCGTAATGCAATCTGTGCCTGTTTTGCGTACATAATGGGGCTAAAGTTATTTGTAAAACCCCCACCTGCGGTTCCTATAGCCATAGTTAAATCTCCTTATAGATATGGCGTTGAATTAACACTACATACCCACGATGAAGAGGCTCTTTGTTTTAGGGTGGTCAGCTATGCTTTGAGAATGCGCTTTCTCTATGCGCTGGGCCTATACTTAGAGGTAGTTCTTTTGTGTGGCTAGTGCTTGATTAAGCATACACACTTTAGTTGTTGTGTATATGCTATAGTTTTATCTACAATAGTTTGTTTGTCAACTACTTTCTTGACATATCGTAAATAAATCTTCCGTTACGTTGAGCATCAAGTATTTCTTCTTGACGCTTTTCATATTCTTTCATACTCATAGCATCTACTTCTGATTCACGTATATACTTAGAAGTATCATCTGTGTCAGGTATGCTACTACCTTTTGTTTTTACAGAAGATGCTGCTGCTTTATCTGAAGAGTTACCTCTTTTAGATTTAGTGCTAATGCCTTTGTCTGTCTTATAAAGATCAATTACACGTGATACAGACTTTGCATCATCTACGTTTTCATACAAAGCATCTTGTACCCACTTAGGTTGTTCTTCTGCCCAGCTATGAAATGTATCATCTGAACGTATTTGCTCAAAGTCAGGATGCATAGTAGATAATTCAGCTTCTGCTTTTTCTCGTTTAGCAGTAACACGTAACTCTTCAAACTCAGCCATACGTGCTTCAAGATCTTTAGCTGTAGCCTTAGACTTCTTGTCAGCGATAGCCTCAACAATACCTGCTATGTCAGGGTACTGCTTAGACCAAGCTTCAAGCTCTTCATCACTTTTTGGTAATACAAGTTCTTGCTTCGCTGCTTTATCTAGCTGTGATTGTAATGCTTCTAGTCTTGCATTGAACTCTTCTTCTTTTTTCTGTGAGTGTCTACGTAAATCACCGTAACGCTTCTTAAAGTTTTTCTCTTCAGCGCCTAGCTCAGTGTCATCTTCTTGTGCTTCTGCTTTGGGTTTTTCTTTTTGTTTGGTATCACCTTCTGCCTGTACTGTTTCAGCTTCAGGCTTTTCGCCACTGGGTTTATCTTCAGTACTTTCCTCATCTGTAATACCTAATGCTTCTTTCTTCAGAGCTAGTAGTTCTTCTTCTTCTTTCTTAATACGTTCTTCATTAGAAAGATACCCACTTCTACCTATTACTACTCTTGGTATTTCAGGTTTAACTGCTAGATTTCTAGTTGATGTTTCAGCCATTTGTTTTCTCCTTATGTTGGGGTCAGCCGAAGCTGAGTGGCCTTATAGTTATTTGGATTTATTTTTT
>Ga0181406_1000479_pt1 | contig 15112 bp, 19 predicted proteins | sample 29SPOviralmetaG_FD_130135 | JGI IMG/M metagenome (GOLD analysis project Ga0181406, IMG submission 130135) | Marine viral communities from the oligotrophic San Pedro Time Series (SPOT) site, San Pedro Channel, CA, USA - 29 SPOT_SRF_2011-12-20 | ecosystem: Environmental > Aquatic > Marine > Strait... | reverse complement strand
TTTAAAATGAAAAAATTCAAAATTTTAAATCAAGTCTAAAGAAATGTTTTCAATAATAAAAACAGAAATTTTTTTAAAAATAAAAAAATATAATCTTTGACATATATAAAAAGCAATGAGTAATTCTTTACAATTTCTTTCAATTAAATATCCTCTCATATTTAGTAAAGGTGTTAAAAGAAAAATTATAGATATGTTAATGACTTCTAAGGAAGATAATAAAAAAATATTTGATAGAATCGTACTTGCTTATTTCAACGTCGACGACCTTATAGGTGGTAGTGCTTATACCGACCTTAAATGGCATAAGGCTTTAAAAAAAAGCTATAATGAAAAACGAAACTTACATTATTTTAGAGTCTATTTAAGCTTTTTTTTTAGATGGAGAAAAAGTGAGGGTTATAAAGGCATCCACAATCTTATACTTAAAAAGTATGAAGTCTTACTTGGAACATATAAAGAACTTGAAAAAACAAACTTCATTGGATTCTAAATTAAAAACTCGAAAAATTTAAAATGAAAAAATTATTTTTTAATATGTTAAGTAATAAAACACTTAACATATTAAAAACCTTTATAATGTCCATTACTAACAAAGTAAGCGATATGATTTACAGTTTGAAAGAAGATATGAAAGATTCTACTTTTAAAAAACTTATGGATAAACTAAAGGATATAAATATACAAGAAAAAAAGACTACTATAGTAAAATTTGAATTAACATATATACATATGGAATTAGTAATTAGAACAGAACCTAATGATGATGATGATATTAACCATCAAGATATATATTTTCGTAGAAAGATGTGTGGTACTAAAGTTAAATATATAAAAGGATATGTTAATATAACAGATTTTAATAAAGCTCAAGAAAGTTTAAAAAAATCTTTTTTGAAATGTAATGTACATCGTGGTGCTATTAATTCCTACTATATATTTAAATGTTTAGGTCTTAACCCTGATACTTATGCTATTAAAACGAATACATTAAGAATTAATTTTAAAGAAGATAAAATTGTTTTACACGAACTGGAAGGTATAGACGACATTAAAGATATTATTTATCCTTCAAGTCTATCTACTATCATAGGTCTTCAAAGAATATATGATAATTAATTATCTTCAAAATACATATTTAACATAGTTATAACAATTCTTCTTCTAAATCTAACTAAATTTCTTATAATCATTGATAACATAGAAGACATTCTAATATCTTCAAGAATACTTTTTAATTTTAATCTTGTAGATTCTCTACTTATTGTATGATAGTCATATATAACTTTTGAAATATTTGGATGTAAATAAACATTCAAATATTTTATAACCATTTACTTATATACCAATATCTTTTATTGCTATTTTATGACTTTCATCGAAAGATACTCCCTTTCGAAGTATTAATTTTTTCATATATTCAAGGTGCTCTTCAGTATGATGTTTCTTGTGTTCTTTGAATAAATTCCTTTGTTCTAAAGTTAGTCTTTTTTTTTTTGTTCTTTTTTTACCTTCTTTAGTTTTTTAATTTTCTTTTCTTTTTTAGGTTTCTTTGGTTTATCTTTCTTAACCATCTTATCTTTATGTGCTCTCCACATCTTACCTAACTCTTTGAATCTTTCTTTGTTTGGAAGTTTTTTAACTTTATGATAATTTGCTTTTACAAAATCTGTGTACTTGGACATTTTATATTTGTATTATTTATATTAATACAAATATTATATTTATTTTTTTTATTTTAATAAATCTTTATCAATTCTTGCTGCCCTCCCATTCATTACAGCACTATATAGTCTTGATATTCCCCACTGTCTAGGACTTAATACAGATTTTCTAACACTGGTAGGGTTTGTAAAATAAGCTCCCTCTCCTTTTTTCACAATCTTCAAAGCATTATAATATTTAATTTTACTTAACTTTGCGATTTCTTTAATCGAATGACTTTCATTTTTTTTAAAACCATATTTCTTATTGAACTTCTGTTTGTAAGTTAGTACCATTTATTATAAGTAAATATTTAACCAGACCATAAAAATTTAATAGAATAGTAATTAGAACTATTTTTATCTTTATGAGTTAGTTCTCCTTTTTTATTTCTAATTTTTCTGCTTCTTTGTAAATATCTTCTACGTCTATCATTATCCATATGGTCTAACTTTTTGTATAATCTTAAAGGTGTTGTATCTCTAAATTGTTGATATCGTTTATCACCGAAATGTATCAAGGTTTTCTTACCATTTTTAATAACATATACAGAATACTTCTTATTTTTACTCTTACTTTTAAAAATCTTATACAACTCCATTATTTATTTATTATAAACATTATTTAATCTTTCTATAATATCTACTAACAAATAATATTTTAACTTATTTTCAATTAAACAGAACATAACTTGTTTTACAAACGGGTAATTAATTATTTTATAAGATGTTTTTATTAATTTCATAATCATCTTATTTAATTATTATAAATATTTTTAAAAATATTAATCGTGTTCAGGAGGCTGTACTAAGAGCATTATCATAGAAGTTAAGATAGGCATAAAAGTGCTTCGAATCTCCAAATCGTGTGGGAACAAAGCTATCATAACACTACTAAAAACTATAGAAAATCCAATAGCACCTAATTGTGAAAAGTATTTAACACAACTAATACTAGAATTAGAACAACAAATTCTCCATTCTCGTTCTTCTTGACATTTCATTTCTACATCTTTAATTTCATCATCTTTATTCATTTCTATATCTGTAATAACCATATCTCTCATTATTTAGTATTATAAAATATTTTAAAAAATATTAATCAAAAGTAGCTCCAAATAGACGGATGATAATTTTACCAGCCGTTTGAGTGTCCGTTGAACTACTACCAGCTCCATTAGACAAATGAAGAAATTTATTTGATAAATCACCTGGACTTAAATTCTCATAGCTTTTACCAATCGATAGTCCTCCAGTGTTCAAAAGAATCGTCTGGCCACTGGTAGTTCCACCTGATAGAACTGTAGAAGCGTAAACTAAATCTACATCTGTAAGAGAACTTGGTGTTTCTATACAATTCATCTCTACTTTGAAAATCGTACCGTTTTTCGCACTTGTTATTTGTGTTATAGCACTAGCGCCGGGAGAAGCATCTGCTTTACTTATGATAGCATTCGCTGCGGCTTGAGATGATTGGATTGACTGGCCAGAAGCTGGAGAAAAATTTATAAAAATCGTAGTTATAATAATACCATCAATTTTAGAAATTGTAGAATTAACAATAGGGTCATTCATATACAATGATGGAGCTACAATTGTATTAGTAGTGGAAATGATTTCTCCAGTTATTGTAATTCCAGTTGATGTAGTTTCAAACTTCTTAGATTTGTTATGGTATAATTCTACAGCGGCGTCTTTTATAAATCTAGCCATATAATTTGTACTACTAGTGGTATCACTAATAGCTATTTGGACACCGTTAGTTCTTATGTACAAGTCCCCACCACCCTGTTCGTCTATGAAGCTATTAGTAGAATGAATTAGCTGTAAGTCATTACTATCCCCCAAAAAAATTGATTTCCCATCTACAACATTAACATCATTACTAAATTTAGCTTTACATAGAGTATCTACTACTGCTGTATCTACCGTATTTCCAACTTGAGATTTTTCGATTATCGTATGTAATCCAGCTCCATCTTGTCTTCTAATTCTTTCTAACATATAACTTCTATCAGTGGCATCTGTATCATCATTTCCAAATGTAAAGTAATAATTAGATTTTTCACTTCCAGAGGCGTTATTACTACCAAATAGGAATTTGCTCAATCTTTGACCGGTTTCCAGGAATTTATAACCATCACCACTGGTCATAGTCGATTTAAATTGTAGTTGTTTTGAATGATATATGAAATTCCTATCTGGGTCGTGTCCTATTTGTAAATCATTACCAGCACCAAATTTGATAAAATTATCGTCTCCTAAAATTATATTACCGGCTACATCTAGATTAGATAAAACTTTCACATCACCATCTGGATGAATTAATAACCTTTCACTAGAAGTAGAAACATCTCCAGTTCTACCGCTTTTAAACATTATACCTCCTGTTGCTGTAAATTGACTAGCAGCTGGAACAGCATTTGAAAAAATAAGAGCATTTCCATTAGTCTGTCCTGAAAGAGTACCTATTCCTATAGTACTATTAATACCATCACCATCTTGAATCAATTCAATTATTGGATTATCTGTTTCGCCCGAGTTATCTGTATCTGCTTTTATTTGTAATTTGGTATCTCCTGCTCCGCCGTTTATGATAAAAGTAGGTGTTCCAATTTCTAATGAAGTTGAGTTGTTTATAGTACCAGTTATTGTAGCATTTCCATTTATTATTAAATCTTGTACTTCAATTTCATCAAAAGTTTTCGTTCCACTATCTTTTAATACAGTTGTCATTTATTAATATGTAAGATTTTATAAATTAATTAATTTTATAATTTATAAAAGAATATTGTATATTTGTATATTTAGAATGAAAGCTGTTCTGGTATAATAACTCCATTCGCCTCAATTCTCATAATATTTCCAAATTTAAGAAAAGCGTTCATAGTAAAGCTAGACGGGTCGCTTGTATATTTAAAAGTACCAATTAAATCACTTTTTTGAGAAGCACTAAACATAGAAGAAGTTCTATTGTAAATAGAAGTAAATGGTTTACCGGAGTTCATAACGAGTCCATATACACAACATCCATTCCATTTTGATACATCTGTTAGTAGAGGACCAGTACTACCATCATTAGGATAAGCCGTACCTTCGTCGCTTGTTGCTAGAGGAATTTCCATAGCAGTTTTATTAAATTGAGCATCTTCTTTAATATCAATATCTAGTGTCTTACAAGCGTGCTGTAATTCAACATATGCTTCACCAGAATATTTAGTTCCACTAGTAGTAGTACAAATTAGGGGAGTGGTCGGCTGGGTTTTTCCGCCGCTTGAAAATTGTATCTCTTCAAGTTTAGGATTTCCAAAGTGTGCCAGACTTGCTTTAGCAAGGTTATTTAAATCACTAGTAAATCTATGTACAACATAAATTGCTTCTAGATGTTCCAAAGCACTAGACATTCTTACGCTTTCACTAGTAGATTTAGGATTATGTTGAAGAGAAGCATATGAAGAATAAGGAATATTCAAACCACCGGATTTCATTTCAGCTTGTAGAGCAGCATTTAGCATATCATTAGCATAAGACACCTGACAGTGGAATCTAAGATTTTTAACTGTGTATTCGTCAGTAGTAGTCGCAGGGGTGCCATTATTTTTACCTTCACTGGCACTGACCCCTACTAAAGCGTCGCCCAGTCTAGAAAATGTAATAACTATTTCCAGACCGCCAGATAATGCGAGAGGAATGAGCTTTTTATTCTGGAAGAAAGGGCAATATTTAAGTTCAATGTAGTACCTTCTTGAACCAGCACCGAGTTCATCTACAGCAACTTTACTTCTAGATGATAGACCGTAATTAGCATTAAAAACTTGACCAGCAGTATTTTGTGGAACTCCAGCAGTACCATCTGTGCCACCGTGTTGCTCTTCAGGAAAACCTCTAGTCCAGGGGGCTTTTCCGACATAAGATTGTGGATATTTAAGTTTATCACACATAGCACTGAAAACATTAAAATCACGGCAATCTGCTAGTTGGATTCTGCTTCTTTTTGAACGAATTTGTATTCTTTCGATTATATCATTGGCGCTGGAATTAAATAGAGATGTAGCACTGGCGCTTCCTGAAGCTAGAGTTTGAATATCACAAGTTAGATAACACGAATCAGGATGAAGCATACTTCCCAAAGAAGAATCATCTACAAAGATAATAGCCTCACTGGTTTGAGAGCTACCGTACGTTGTAGAGTTGGTTGGTACTATTGTAACTTTTCTGGTATCAGTTATGTGGTCGTTAAAAGACGATAGACTTTCTTTATAGTCAAGACTTTTTGGTAATTTACTGTAATTAATAGCACTTTTGTTAGAACGCATCATTATTATTTATTTATTAACTACCAATATTATTTTTTTTAAAAAAAAAAAAAAAATTTTAATTAAGTAATTGTTTATCACTAAATTTAAAATAAATTTCTAAAGGATTTGTTTTAATATATAGAAATTCATATTTATTTTTAATATTATCTTTCCATATTTCAAATAATTTATCACTTTCAATAGATAAATATTGTGCTATTAATCTTAATTCTATTTTATTACTACTCATTAAAACAAAATGAGTAATATTCTGTCTTATCAAAGGACTACCAAAAACATATTTATGAGTTGTAAAAATCATAGAAACATTTTCTTTTCTGCTTACTAATAATAATTCTTTGAATATACTTGAGTTTTGTATAAGATTCAATTGGTCATCAAATACTAGGAGCATTGGTGTGTCAGCCTTTTTTCTTTTACGGTTTCTTAATACCATTTTATTATATTCTCTTTCTAACTTATCATCACTATAATTTTCAATTAGTTTATCGTGTCTTGTTAAATACTTTGATAATATTCTGTTGTATTGAGATAAATTAGGAGAGAAAACAACTAACTTTTTAAAATACTTTTTCATTTCTATTAATAAATTAATTAATAAAACAGTTTTACCCGAGCCAGAGGAGCCTGTAATCATCAAACGAAATGCGCCTTCATCTGGTTGTGGTATACTTTTAGAATAATTAGTTTTACTTCTTCTAATATTACTTTTAAACGTTTTAATTTCAAAAGGCATATTTATTATATATTTATAATAAGTCAATATATAATAAAATAATTATTTTTTGTTCGACTTTCGTCTATGGTATAAATCCAAACTCAGCAGCCCATTCACCTAAACCAATCACATCTTCTAAACCTTCTTCAATTATGGTACTTGCTGTATCTCCACCTTCCAATTCTAATTGTGGTTCACTATCTTCTCCTAATATATTACCTAATGAAATATCTGGTAATGATGGAGTTGGTGTAGGTCGAATAGCCATAAAACCTTCGTCAGGGTCAATAAATGGTTTTACTAAACTAACTACAGTTTTAGTAGCATTATCTATATTTGTTATTACTTTATTTGGTTTTTTACCTGTTATTATTTCCCAAAGCGATGGTGGAGTTGGTAATTGTTCCCCTATTTTCCCACTAAATTTCTTATGTTCTGGTTGTGCGTGGATAGGTATCTTATCCCAATCTTTTAATAATGTTCCTGTATTTTCTGTATTACTTCCTGGTTGGAATAAATCAAATCTATCAACTGAATAATCACCAATTTGGTTTGTAAAATTTTTTATACTATGTTGGTTTAATCCTAAACCTTTAGCAGGTATAACGTAGGTATTTGGCATTAATCCTAGTTGAGAAGTATATGATATAACATCTGCTGGAGTCACATAATTGGTTATTGGAGCATTTTTATATTTATTGCGATTAGGGTCTCTGAGGAGAGACATCGGGCTGTAGCCGGGGTTAAAAACTACTGCTTTATAACCGAATCTAGCACTTTCACTCGATGCTATACTACCTCCTAAACTGGCACCTGTTAAAACTATTCTATCTTGTGGTATATTTAATTTTGTTTTTATATTTTCTATTTCTATACTATTTCTATGATATCTTCTAGTATTTTCCGGATTACCGAATAAAATAGCACTGTCAGTTCCTATATCACCTCTTGTTGTTGTTCCACGGATAGCTATAACAGCTTGTTTGTTTTGTCCTCTAGTTGTAAAAACAGATAATTCATCTGTACTATTAACATCATCATATTGAAATATATTAGTTTTCTTTGATAATAATTCTTGTCTTTTACTTCTATCAGCATATGATATATCACTAAATATAGAATAATCTAATTTAGAATGTATAACAGGTTCAGTATCTGGTAAAATAGTCGGTAAAGTACTTTTAGGGGGTATAATTTTTTTGTCTTTTTTGTCTTTAGACTCCTTTTTCTTCGGTATTTTAGCTTCAGGTCTAATAGTACTTCTTGTTGGTCTTTTAGGAACTGGCGGTTGATATGCTAGATTAACTACATCACTTGTTTCATCTGGTATTGTTGCTATATTAATTCCTAACATTTTTATTAATTAACAATATTTTAATTATTTTAATAAATCATCTATTAATTTTTTTGAAGCAGGTGTATCTCCCATATAGTATGTTTCAATTATTTCAGCTTTTCTCTTAGTATTATGATTTTTTATTTTCTTTCCTGTAGATTTGAAATAATTCAACAATAAATCTGATTTTGATTTTTTTGATACTTTTTTAACAAGTCTAAATCTTTCAACACTTATAAAGTCTTCTCTTTTAGGGATATAACCTCTCGAGCCAGCTGGCCTCCCCGGACTTTTAACCTTTTTTTTCCCTTCTTTAGGTTTTAATACTTTAGAAGTAGCTTTAGAAACATCTCTCCCTTCTTTAGCGGCTTTCTTAAATCTTTGTATATCTACTGCGGTTGTAGTTGTACCAACAATATCTCTTAATATTTGTTTAATTAATTTATCATCTTTAGTTTTAGAATCATTATAAGCTGTAATTCCTTGAATATATTTATCTCTTTTCGCTAGAAGAACAGCATCTTCAACTTCACCAGGTGTAGATTCTTCTGTTATAAATTTTAAAATTCCTTCATATTCTTTTAACTCTTTCTCAAATTTTATCTTTTCCTCTTCTAATGCTTTAGCACTTTTTTTAGCTTCAGGTTTTTTCTTACCTTTAGGTGATGACGGTGGTGTACCTTTTGGAGTTGAAATAGGAGTAATTACTGGTACAAAACCAGGCGGTTTGAAACTTGGAAACATACCTTTATAAGTAGCTGGTAAAGCTGGTAAAGATATTTGTCTTTTACTCTTCAAATTTCTACCAAAAGCCCTATCATATAAACTCGAATTTACATCTCCAATAAGATTGTTATCTTTATCATAAATTAGTCCTGATAGGTTATTAACATATTGTTGTTTTCCAGATACGAAATTTCTAACTCCAGATAAATCACTAATATTTACAAACGAAGTCATTATATTTTATTAATAATAAATATTTTATTAATTAATTATTTATTAATTTCTTATTCTATCATCTTGTATGAAGTGTGCTGTAATAATAGGTACTTGACCTTGAAAATTCATTGGTGTTCCAAACTCATTGATAAATTGAAACTCACAATGGTTTAGAAATCTAGGTCCTCCTAAATCTAGATATCTTAATGTAGATGGATGATAATTAGCTTCATCTTTAGGTTTTGGTAAAGGAATTGAACATAAACAACCTTGTCTAATACCAGCATATGAATCTGGAATACCAATTGTTGGACTTAAAATATGACCAATAGAAGTACCTTCAAATTTATTTTTAAAGTCTGTTGTAAAATCATTAGCAGCAGTTGTTCTATCAAAACTAATATCACTTCCAACTGGAGGTAAAATTGTTTCTTTTAGTCCTAGTAAATGTTTAAAAGTAGAATTTCTTATATCTATAATAAAATTACCAGTGTTTTGTGTAATCTTAATTAATCCATTTTTAACAGAGTTTGTACTTGCTTCAATAACTGTATAAGTTCTTCCAGCATTTGGTACTCCGGAACTAATAGCGTCTACAACAGCCGCAGCATCCATAGCTCTCGTAATTTCTACTGTCATTTCAGCTATAGTATATACACCAGTATTTAAAGTTGCTGTAAGTGTAGTTCCTTTATCAGCATTACCTTCTCCTAAGCCTACCCCTTGTGGTTGAAATTTTATAATATTATTTTTACTATGAACAGTTAATCTAGATGGTAATACAACATTCTCTACAAATATTTTTCTAAATAGTACTCTTTTCGGTAAATTAAATGTAAATCTTCCATTATCATTATCACTTCTTTGTAGTAGTGTTCTATCAAATGTAATTTTAACTTGAGAAAGTTGGCTATCATTGAATGCGAGACTAGTCATTATTTTATTTATAATAAATATTTTAAAATTTTATTTTTTAATAAAATCCTTGTGTAGTAAAAAAATTATTTGTAGTTGGGAAATTATTTTCTTTTTTAAATTCTTTTACAACTTCTTTCTTAACCTCTTTCTTAACTTCTTTCTTAGATTTATGAAGCTTTCTAAGTTCAATTAACTCTTTTCTATCCTTTCTCCTTCTTACTTTTGCTTCGCTATTTTTATTCCAAGCATTCATTAATGATTTAACTCTTGATTTAGATAAATGAGGGTATTTTTCCATAAATATTGTTAATTTAGGGTCATCATCTTTATTATTATCTTTATCATCATCTGTATAATCACTTTCACTAAGTGGTTCTTCTATTTTTTTATTTTCGTCCATATTTATATTATATCAAGATAATATATTTTTTTATTTATCAAATTTGTAATTTTAAAATAACTAATTTATTTTAAAATTTAATGTTCTAAGTTCATAGCCATATTGGATAATATTTTAATTTGTTCTGTTATATCTTTCAAAGGTGTTGAGGTTTTCTTTCTTAAATGTTTATCATAATAAGCCTTAGTCCTGGCTTTAATTTTTTCCTTATTTAGTTGATAATATGATTTCCTATATTGTTTAATCTTATCAATATATTCTTTATTTTCTTTGTGTTCTTTTATAAGATTGTTGATTCGTTCTTTATTTTTGTGGTAATAAGTTAATGATGACCTTCTAGATAATTCTCTATTATGTTCTAATCTATCCGTTTCAGACATATGGCGAGGTCTTTTCTTATTTTTAAAAAGTACCATTTTATTATTATATCAAGATTATATTTTTTAATTTTTTTTTTCAGTCATTTTTGAAATTCTTTTATTTTTTAATTTATTCAAACACTTTCTACAAGTTTTGAATAAATTAAAATAAGATGGATATTTATAACTATTACATCTTGGACATTTAACCAAATGGATGTAATAGTTATTATCTATTTTTTTAATATCTGTTTTAGGAATTATTTGTATAAATTTTTCTATTTTCATTGTTTTATTAATAGATATTGTTTTTTTTTTATATTAAAAATCTGGTTCATTAGCACCGCAATGGCAGCTATCACCACAAAATGGACAATCATCATATTTAAGTTCTTTTAATCTTGGTTCTTCAGCTATTTGTCTTTTTAATACTGGTTTTGTTAAAGGTAATGAATCTTTCTTAATTTCTTTCTTTTTTTCTTCCACCTTTTTCTTAATTTCTTTCTTTTTTTCTTCCACCTTTTTATTCATTTTTATTTCATATCTTTCTTTAATTTTACTCCTACATCTATCACAAGTTTTATAAAAAGAATTGTTCTTTTTTCTAGAAAAATACTTCATAAGAATAGCAGTATGGCAATAACTACATTTTTGTAAATCTGTTTTTTTTCTATCATCTTTAATCTTAATTATTTTTTTTTTAGCATCTCTTTTTATTTTCATATTTAATAAACATTCATTACATACTTTTTGGTATTTACCATTTCTTTTTAATTTGTATTCATTAATTGGTTTTTTATACCAGCATCTAGCACATTTTTGATTCTCAATCAAGGACATCTTGTTTCTTATATTGAAATATTTATTCTTTAGACTTGATTTAAAAAATATATTTTTTTCATTTTAAATTTCATTTTAAATTCTATGTGGAAGTATATATTTACCAAATATTAAACCTTTACTATATGTTTTTCTAAAAGATTTTTTAATTGTTTTTGTTCTTATTTCAAATGAAGAAGTCTCACTTACATAGTTTGATTTAGGACATCTAAATTGGTTTTGTTTCTGTGTAATTTTTCCATTTCTTTTTAATAATTCATTCATATCGTTATAACTTAGTTTTTTGTTTTTTTGACTATATCCTTTCATCTTAACTATTTCTATATCAATATCTTTACTATTATATTTTAATTTTTTATATAAAGCGTATTGTTTACAACCTGTTATAAGACCTTTATCGAAATGAAAATTACCCATTTCTTTAGTTCTTAATGTTTTTAATTCTTTAGAAATTTGTTTTTTATTCCATTCTTTATGTTCTTTAGAAATTTTTCCTTGTACATACTCATCACATTCATTTTTTAATGAACCTAATTCTTCACCATTACCGTCCCATTGAAACTGTTTCTTAATTTTTGGATATTCATTTATATTAATATTAGATATAACAGAATCCGTATCGCAATAATAAACTTCTCCACCTACATTTTTAATACAAGTTAATAATTTATGAAGTTTAGACCTAGCATAACTACTTATTGCTGCTGCTATACCAACATTAAAATCAGACACTTCTAAATCTTTCTTAATTCTACAAAACATATAATCTCCTTTTTCTCTAATATTTACTAATCTATCTGTATTTAAATAATCCATATATCTATGAGAATTAGGTTCACATATTATAATACCATCTCTATTTTTAGTTTTAAGTCCCCAAAATCCATATCCAGAATTTATAATAATTTTATGAGCTTGTGCCATAGCATTATTGCCATCTTTCTTAGATTGTGCTTTTTTCCTAAAACCATCTGTAAAAAATCTTTGTTTAATTCTTGCTTTCTTAAACTTAATACCAGATATAAATTCATAATAATATTGATTATAATCTAATTCTTCACTAAAAACGTTTATAGTAGTCCAGTTTTTAAAAATAGGAAATATTAATCTATTATCTTTATAAACAGCGTGTTTAGGAATATGATTTGTATTTTTAGTTTTAACTAGACACTGAACAAAACCAAAGAAATCTTTAGGTAATTTTGTTATTTTATTAAACTTTATATTTTCCGGGGGTCCGTATGGAAGATTTTTTCTACCTACATCAGGATATAAAGAAGTAAAATCAAAATAATAATTCTTTCCTATTTCTCCTAATTGAAAGCATTCTACTCTACCACCAAAATAACTATTTCTAATAAATTTATCGTTATCATCACTTAATTTGTATATAGGAAATTTTGTATCATAATAATTTTTAAAGAAATTTCTTTTTGATAGACTAGCACCTGTAAAACATTTAGTAATATCAATACCTAGTTCATTCCATACTCCAATACCAAATGTGTTTAAAACTTCTAATAGACCAAATACATCATTTCTAAGATATTTTTTAAGTTCGGGAAAAGTATTATAATTTATTAATGTAATATCGTTATGATTAATAGTTTCAGTTAATTTTTGATGAGGTACTTTTAGGTCTTTAGTTAATTTATCTAGAGATTTAGGAAGTAATCTATAACTATCTCTAAAGTTTAATACGAATTTTCTATCATTTCTTGCTCTTAATTTAAAACCTATCCAGGCATTATTTAATTCTACACATCCTTGACCATCAATGTAAAAATCTGGACTTTCTATAAAAGCTTTATCTATAGCCAGTGGTAAATCATACTTTCCTCCATTATGTGCGTATAAGGTATGATTATGAAATCTATCTTTATGTCTATATATATACTTAGTAAATTTTTGAAGACAATCTAAACCCCAAAATTGTTTTTGTTTAATAGTAGACTTAATAATATTTTTAGTTTTCTTTTTTACTTCTTTCCATACTACCGTTCCATCTTTTTTTTTACATTTCTTATTATATGTTGTTATAATATCATCTCCATATTCATATTCCCACCAACCTATAGCACAAGCATATGGTATATGAACACCATTTTTATCTTTTGAAGTCTCAATATCCCAGGTACAAATTTTTTCATTATAAGTATCAAACATTCTTTTTTTAACAATAGGGATATTTTCATTACTTTTATCTTCTTTTAGTTTTTCTATTTTATTAAAATCAAAATCGGGGTATTTATCCTTAATTAATTTTTTATCAATTAATGCTAGACAGTGGTTACCTACTCTCTGTATTTCATATTTTTTTATAGCTCCTTTGTATTTTTTTAAGGGATTTTTAGGTTTAAATGTTTTAATAAGTTTATATGTATTATCATATAATTCAATAGGATATCTAGACCAATTTGATACTTCCTGAATAGACATATTATCTGCGTAATTATCATTAGATGGTTTTACACGAAATTTTAAATTCTTACCTAATATAACTCTTTTTTTATGTCCTTCCTCTGTTTTCAAAATTAGTGTTTTATTATTAAGAAAATTTCTACAACAAGCTATTGATTGATAAACGCAGTTAAATATACTTTTAGGACTAATAATATGCCATTTATTATGTGCTTTCTCTATACTTCTGGAACTGCGACCCATTATACCGACCGGGGGTGTGAATGTAGCTACCGTTATTTTTGTAATAACAACATTTGCCCTATATTCTCTTGCTTTAGGTAAAAAAACTTCAATTATCATTCGTCTTATTGCTTCATTTAAATTACTAACATATGCTGTAGATATTGTTATTTGTTCCCACTCTGATAACGGTTTAATGTCTATAAGCTCACCACTACCATACAAAATTCTAAGGTCAAAAATTATTTGAACTCTTTTATTTCCAATTTTTTTTCTATGAATTTTAACAATATTAGTTAATTCTCTAATGTTTTCGTTGTTTCCACTAATATCACTATCATTAATACGAGCGTCCACTGGTATTTTATGTTCATATAATGTTCTTATAGAACCGTTCTTATTTAGTTTGGTAGTTGTAGTGTATGGAGCACTAAGCAACTCTCTCCATATTTGATTTGAACGACTCTGTTGTCTTTCTCGTCTTTGTCTTTCTTGAATTCTTAATCTTTCCTCTCTCAATCTATCATCTCTTCTCCTAACTCTCATTTGTAATCTTCGTACTTCTCTTCTCCAAACAGATAATCTGTAATTAACATTTAGGTTCAAATCATTTCTTAATGGAAAATTACTTTCTATAGATATGCTTATAGCCCTTTGTCTGTTTCTATCCCGATTTCTAACTTCTCTAGTATATACCCCTACAAGATTTCTAAATGACCTAATAGTTCCTCTTCGGTAAAGAGACCTAATATCGCTTTGAGGAATTCCAAGTTGATTACTTAAATTTTTTAGTTGTTGATATAATCCACTTTTACTCATTGCTTTTTATATATGTCAAAGATTATATTTTTTTATTTTTAAAAAAATTTCTGTTTTTATTATTGAAAACATTTCTTTAGACTTGATTTAAAATTTTGAATTTTTTCATTTTAAA